>Ga0228535_1000875_pt1 | contig 65086 bp, 56 predicted proteins | sample SJ1metagenome_FD_168457 | JGI IMG/M metagenome (GOLD analysis project Ga0228535, IMG submission 168457) | Enriched culture of PCE-dechlorinating microbial communities from Ithaca, New York, USA - SJ1 | ecosystem: Engineered > Modeled > Simulated communities (microbial... > Unclassified | place...
GTTGTAACGGCGAAAGTGGTGCTTTCCAGCGGTCACCCCTCGCTGGATGCTTCGGCCCTTGAAGCGGTCCGAAAGTGGCTGTTCGCTCCGGGTTCCCCTGAGGATCTCATCGTTCCAGTAATCTTCAGGCTGGAATGACACAAGGCAAGGTAGAAAAAACGTAAATTGGAAAACCTTGAGGGCGTAAACGGTCAACGGTCAACGGAAAAAGCCAGGATAAAACAAACCTTGCACCACAGGGGATGCTGACGTGTGCCCCGAGCCTATCGAAAGGGTAGGACACAGAGGAGAGCAAGAGAGAAAATCGTAATATTTTGCTGAAGAACAAGAACCAATGCCAAAGCCTGATTTGCACCTTCTCTGCGGTGCAATCTTATTTTTGTCTTGGCTTTGGGATGGGTCTTACCGTTCACCGTTCACTGTTTACCGTTCACGCACTTGAACCTGTTCTTCCTGCCTCCTGATGCCTTGTTTTTCCCCCGTTTACCGCTTACGCATTTGAAATTTCCGAGTCACCAGTCACGAGTTACGAGTCACGATCTGTGGCTAATCCCCGTCACCCTCATTGACCCTGCCTTTTTTCTGTTGTATCCTCGTCATCGATGAATCATATGGGAAAACCCCTCGGTGACGGGAATCCGGTGAGATACCGGAGCGGCCCCGCCACTGTTACCGTGACGAAACCGCAGAATTTGCCACTGGCTTTTGCCGGGAAGGCGCGGGAGTAGGCAGAACGGAAGCCAGGAGACCGACCGGGGGGGAAAGACCATGTGTCATGCGCGGGCGTGACACGGCAGAAATCCGTCCTCATGGGGCGGCCTGGCGTGTCAGGCCGCCCTATTTTTTTCTGGGAGGGACGGCTTGATGAGAAAGGTTTTTGTTGCAGTTGCATTGTTGTTGTCCTGTTCGTTCTGTTTTAGCGCTGGAAGTCGCTACGCGTGGGCCGAGACAGCTTCCGTCGAACCGGAGGTGGTCACGGGGAGCAGGATCTATACGGAATTGTCAGAGATCCCGGCCCCCACTTACGTGATCACGGCGGAAGAGATAGCTGTCAGTGGTGTCACGGACCTGGGGACACTGCTGGATCGTAACATTCCCGGGGTCTTCATGAAAAAGAAGACAGGGGTGTCGCAGCAGTCCGAGGTGGTGATCAGGGGTATAACCACCGAGATACTGGTGCTGGTCGACGGCATACCCTATTACAGGTCTTCTCATCTCGCCGATGGTGCCACCGTCGATCTTAGATCCTTCCCCCTGGAGAATATCGAGAGGGTAGAGGTGGTAAAGGGGGGAGGTTCGGCGATCTACGGTTCGATGGCTGCGGGCGGTGTCATAAATATCATCACGAAGAAACCGGTTGCATCTGGCGGAATGATCCTGGCGGAAGCCGGCTCCAATGACTGGCGAAGGTACTATGTCTCAGGCAATGCGGTGGGGGATGACTTGAGTGCCGGTATCTGGTACGAACGGACCGAGGAAGGCCGGAGAAGGCTTTTTTACGATACTGTGCCTGAGAACAGGTTCGATTCACTGGAATACATGGGAGATGCCTACGGCCTGGTCCTCAGGGGAAGCAGGTGGGTCCTCCGGGCCACCACCGGAGAGTTCCGCTACAAGTATTTGACCCCCGGTTGGGGACAGGACCCTGCGGACCTGAACGACGAGAGAAAAGAGTACCGCAGGTATTCATTCCGTTACGATTCAGATTCGTGGTACCTTCTGACCGGGTACGATACCCAGAGATACGAGATCCTTCAAAATGCAGGTAATTTCTACGAAGACAGCGCCTTTACCGCCGAGTTCGGTGGCAGGAGCGCCATGGGCGAAGCACTTGTTGCCTGGGGTATATATTACCGTTACGAAGAGACAGAATTCAGCGATGGCTGGGGAGATCCTGCGGTATCCAAAGATCGCTTCAATCTGGCGCCTTTTCTCGAAGTCTCCTATCCGGCAGGCGACTGGTTGGTAAATCTGGGTTTAAGGTACGAGGTCTGGAGACAGGAAGCCAACGATCACGAAGAACTGGTTCCCAAGATCAGTATCCAGAGGCAATTTGCGAACGGGAATATTTTCTACCTGGCTGCATCAAGGGTTTTCGCGATGCCCAGTTTTTACGAGATGTATGCCGAAAGTTCATGGACGGCCGGCAATCCGGACCTTAAACCCGAGAAGGGCTGGAGTTACGAGACGGGGATCAAGGGGCCGGACGAATACTCCTGGAGTGCAGGGATCTTTTACACCGGTCTGGAGGACAAGATCAAATCGGTCTACGATCCCGGGATCTACAAATATACCTATCTGAACCTTGCGGATTTCCGGACCTACGGGGTAGAGATATCGAGGAGCTGGAAACTGGCGGAGAAATGGGTCTTTTCGCTTAACGGTACCTGGCAGTATCCCGAAGAGAAGCAGGACACCTCATCACCCTGGGTCAGAAGCTATGGCGTTCCGGAGTGGGAGATCGGAGGAGCTCTGAAATTTTCCACCGGTCCCTGGAAAATGATACTTGACGTTTCCTGGGCAGGCAACCGGGCAGGCAATGCAGGATGGTACGATTGGGATGCCGGGGATTATGTCCTTGTGGATCTTGCGGTTTCATGGGGGTCGGATGACGATACGATCACCCTTTTCTGTTATAACCTTCTCGATGAAGAATACACCTACAATTCTGCCGGGTGGCATTATTTCGGTCCCGAGCGTGGTTTCAGGTTAAAATGGGAGAGGCGTTTCTAGGTCTTCCTGCAGAAAGGGAAACCGGCGGGACCGCAAAAGCGCTCCCGCCGTTTTTGTATGTTTTCTGCTGATGTACAATACGATGCGGCGGGCCTTCATGTCCCCCGACAGGGAAAAACCTTTCGACGCAGAGGAGAGAGACAATGGGTAAAAATATAATGCCGGGGGATCTTGTCTTTATCTGGGCTCCTCCCAGGGGTGACAGTTTTATTATCAGGATCATTCAGGGGTCTAGGCAGGATACTCGCCTGGGCCAGATCCTCCACGATAACCTTATAGGTAAACCCTACGGCAGCTGGATCTATACAAATCTTGGCAAGCCTTTCTGTCTTTTAAGACCGAATATCCAGGAGTTCAGCCGGAGGGTCAGACGTCAGACCCAGATCATTTACCCAAAGGACATCGGGTTCATCCTTGTATCCCTGAACATATATCCAGGCGCCATTGTGGTCGAATGCGGTACCGGCTCAGGGGGGCTGACATCTGTCCTGGCCCACTTTGTAGGGGACACCGGCAGGGTCGTTTCCTATGAGAAAAGGGAGGAATTCTCGCTTCTGGCAAGAAGGAACTGCGAGAAGTGGGGAGTGGCCCAAAGGGTGGATTTCAAGGTAAGGGATATTGCCGACGGTTTCGATGAACGGGATGCCGATGCCGTGTTCCTGGATCTTCCCAACCCCTGGGATTACATGGACAGGGCCAAGGAAGCCCTCGCGCCGGGCAACAGGCTTGGTATTCTTGTCCCTACCGTGAATCAGGTTGAAAAGGTTCTTGATGCCCTGTCGGACAACTCCTTTTCCGATGTTCAGGTTTCCGAGATACTCCTCAGGTACTATAAGACGAACAGCCGGAGGATCCGACCCGAGGACAACATGATAGGCCATACGGGCTACCTGATCTTCGGCTCAAGCGTGACCGGGTCTCCGGTGATAAATGATGAGGGAGGCAATGACCTTTCTTGACCTGTGACCTGCTTCTGCACGTATGCTGTGCGCCTGACGCCACTGTCCCATGGCCTGCTCTGTCCGAAGAAGGGTACAGCGTTTCCGGGTATTTCTATTCTTCCAATATTCACCCCCGCAGTGAGTTCGAAAAAAGGGTCCGGGATGTCAGGGGCCTTGCAGGGGTAATGGGAGGGAAGTGTATTATCGCCCCTTACGAACCCATGAATTGGCTCAGGGCGGTGAGGGCTGATATTCTGGGACCTGAAGGGGGTGCCAGGTGCACCCGCTGCATCAGGGAGCAGCTTCTTGCAACGGCCGGGGAGGCTGTAGCAAGGGGAATTGGCTCGATATCGACGACGCTGACGATAAGTCCCCACAAGGACATTTCAGTCATCGACAGAGTCGGGAGGGAAATTTGCGGGGATCTAGGCCTTCAATGGGTATTCCGGGCCTGGAGAAAAAAGGGTGGATTCAGACTTTCCGTGGAAAGAAGCTCCCGTATGGGCTTTTACAGGCAAAACTATTGCGGATGCGTTATGAGCATCAGAAATGAGCGATCGGAGTGATGTGCTTATGATCAATGGTAACGGACATTCTGTTTCCGGCAAACTTGCGCCTGAAATACTGGAAAGGGCAGTCCTTGCCTTTGGCGGCGCAAGGAGAGAGGAGGTCCTTATTGGCCCGGGAGTGGGGGAGGACGCAGCGGTCATCAAGTGGCCCGAGGGTAAATTCCTCGTCGTCGCCTCTGACCCTATCGTCGGGGCCGACAAGGGTGCCGGAAAACTCCTGGTAACGGTCAATTCAAACGATATAGCGTCAAAAGGGGCTGATCCCGCGTTCCTTATCAGTACCCTTATTTTCCCTTCCGGCACGACTCCGGAAGAAGTGTCCTCACTGGTAAGGGAGATCCATGAAGCTTGTCGTGAAGCCGGGATAGCCGTTGTGGGGGGGCATACTGAGATAAATGACCGTTACCCTCACCCCGTCCTGTGCGCGACCATGATAGGGATGGCCGACCGGGTTCTGTCGGCCGCTGAGATCGCTCCCGGCGATATGGTTGTAATGACAAAACACGTCGGAATAGAGGGGATGTGCATCCTTGCCAATGACCGAAGGGAACTCCTGATGAAATGTCTTTCAGGGGACGAGGCTGACAAGGTCCTGCGGTGGTCCTCTCTGTTGGATGTTCTGCCCGAATCCCGCATCTTGAGGAAGTGGGCCAATTTTATGCATGATCCTACAGAAGGCGGTTTTCTGGGGGGGCTGGGTGAAATATCGCGATTGAGCGGCCTGGGTATAGAACTGGACAGGGATTCCGTCAGGATAGATCCTCTTACACTGAAATGTTCAAGGGTACTGTGTTTTGACCCGTTGAGGCTGATCTCATCCGGTGTGCTTGTCGCGGTTCTTCCGAAGGAGCACCTTGGTGAGGCCCTCTACGAACTGGGACAGGCAGGGATGGATTTCTCGGTAATAGGGACTGTTGTGGCCGGGGAAGGGAATGTGGGACTAGAGACAAAGGAAGAGCTCTGGGGGCTCCTGTCGGAGGGGAGACCTCTTTCATGAAAGGGCCCGCGAAGGGGTGCTATCACAGGAGGATGGATTCCATAAGGCAATTGATGAAAGCAAGAGGAGCAGATGCCGCGATTGCTGTTGTCCGGGAGGGATACAACCGGGAGACCTGTTTCCATCTTTGCGGTTTCAGCGGATCCAGCGGAGCCCTTTTGATATTTGAGGACGAGGCGCTCCTGGTGACCGACAAAAGATACCTTCTGCAGGCTTCGGAAGAGACTGACCTCAGGATCGTCGACCATGGGGTGAAACCGCTTATGGAGGTTGCTGCCAGGGAAGCTGCGGGACGACCTGGCGTAAAAACCCTGGGATTCCAGTTCCAGCGACTTGCCTGTGACCTGTTCGAGGTCCTTAAGGGGACGGGAAAGGACTTTGTTGATCTTTCGGTTGAGTTTTCCCTTGTCAGAAGGGGCAAGGATCCCTTCGAAGCCGAAGAGATAGCGAAAGCCGCCTGTTTTGCAGCCGGGGCTTTCATGGACGCACTGGTTTTCTTCGGCCCTGGAATGGATGAGAAAATGTTCGCGGCCAGGCTGGAGTACGAGATGCGCACAAGGGGGGCCGATGGCGGGTGGGGAGCCCAGGAATTCATTGTCGCATCTGCTGGAAGGAGTGCCCTTCCCCATGGGGTGCCCAGTGACAGGAAGGTGTGTCAGGGGGAGCATGTCCTGGTTGACTTCGGTTCCAGGTCAAAGGGGTATCTCTGCGATATAACAAGGGCCTTCTCGGTCGGAGATCCTCCCGCCTGGATACTTGAAGCGCACTCCCTGCTGCTTGAAGCACAGGCCGCCGCGATACCCCTTCTCGAACCAGGAAGGGCTGCTGCAGAGATAGACGCTGCTGCAAGGGGTGTGATAGAAAAAGCTGGTTTCGGAGAACTGTTCATTCATAGCCTTGGACACGGCATCGGCCTGGAGATGCACGAACCTCCCACTTTATCTCCCCGATCCGGCGACACCCTCGCCATCGGAGATGTCGTGACCGTTGAACCCGGCATTTATTTTCCCGGAAAGGGCGGTCTAAGGCTGGAGGACGATTTTTACATTTCACCAGGTGGGACGGTCTGCCTTACATCATGCCTCGAAAGGAAGATCTTCAGTAGCGGCGTCTTGGCCTGAAGCGTTTCTGATGCCATTTCCATGCTGTTTCGATTATTTCGTCCATATCCTTGTAGCGCCTTTTCCATGATAGTTCCCTTTCTGCCCTGTCGGAGGAGGCGACCAGTACCGCCGGATCTCCTGCCCTCCTGGGCGCGAAACGCAGGGGGAAACCTATTCCCGTGACGGAGCGGACCGCGGATACTATCTCAAGTACCGAAAACCCCTTCCCGTTCCCCAGGTTGAAGGCTTCGCAGGCCAGTGTCCCTTTTTCCATCCCCTCAAGGGCCCTGATGTGCGCGTCAGCCAGATCGGCAACGTGCACATAATCCCTTACACAGGTCCCGTCGTGGGTGGGATAGTCGTTCCCAAAGATCTTCAGTTCCTCTTTCCTTCCCATAACAACATCCAGTGCTATGGGGATGAGGTGAGTCTCGGGGGAGTGGTCCTCACCTGTCCTGCAAAGGGGGTCTGCCCCTGCGGCATTGAAATATCTCAGAGAGACGCTTCTTGTCCCGTAGGCTTCGAAGGATCTCCTGAGCATCGATTCAATAAAGAGTTTGGTTTCCCCGTAGGGGTTTGTGGGTATCTTCGGGGCCTCTTCCTTCACGGGGAGGGCTCTAGGCTCACCGTAAACGGCTGCGCTTGAAGAGAAAACTATCCTGTCAATATCAGATTCAAGCATGGAAGTGATTATATTCATGGTTCCGCCGATGTTGTTCCTGAAGTAAGAATGAGGATCTGACATGGAATCTTCAACAAGGCTCAGGGCCGCAAAGTGGAGTACTCCGTCTATAGGGTATTTCCTGAAGATCTTTCCTGTCTGCGAAAGATCACGGATGTCGGCTTCCTCGAAAACAGCCTTGCCGGCAAGTTCCCTGTGCCCCCTGCTCAGGTTGTCGATTACAAGAACCTCCCGCCCCTGGTCCAGAAGTCCCAGGACCACATGACTTCCAATATATCCCGCACCGCCTGTGACAAGCAGCAAATTGACCCCTCCCGGTTTCCTGTCTGCGTTGTATTTTACAGGAAGCCCTCTTATAATCGAAAGGGGCAAAAACAACCAGATGAGGACAAAGGGGGAAGAAGGATGAAGAAGTACCTGTGTACCGTATGCGGATACGAGTATGACCCTGCAGTTGGTGATCCCGACGGAGGGATCGAGGCGGGTGTAGCCTTCGAGGATCTTCCCGACAATTGGGTCTGCCCCGTATGTGGCGTTGGAAAGGATATGTTCGAGGCTGTCGACTGATATTTGTCCAGATAGTGGGAAATAGGGAGGCCGAAACAGGCCTCCCTTTTTTATTGACATATCCTGTTTGTCGAATATAATCATCACTCGGACATGAACCACAGGTCCTCTTTTGTTGAAAAGTAAACCCTTTTTTACTTTTGCCCGGGAGGAAGAAAAATGTTGGATATGGAGATAGTTCTTGAAGACGGGGTCGTTTTTCCCGGCTGCGGCGGGGGAAGTTCTGCAGTTGGCGAAGTGGTTTTCACAACTGCTTCTTCGGGCTACCCCCAGGCATTGAGCGACCCGTCCTTTGCGGGGCAGATCCTCGTTTTCGCTTTTCCTATGATAGGGAACTACGGGGTGGATGAACATCTGCTGGAAAGTGAAAGACCCTGGGTCAGGGCCTTAGTCGTGGATTCCATCGAAAATGGGTGCACGCTGGGGCCGGAAATATCGGAATGGCTTTCAGGTTTCGACATCCCCATAGTGCGGAAGGTTGACACCCGTTCACTCATCAGGCACATACGGACCAAAGGCGCTCTTCAGGGTAGCGTTGGGCCTGCGGGAAGAGGCTACAGAGAAGAAAGGGACAGGCGTCACCCCGTTGAGGAGGTTTCCGCCAGATCCTGTGAGGTAATGGAGGGATCGGGTCCCACGGTAGTTGTCGTAGATTACGGACTAAAAAGGGGGATCCAGCGGGAATTGTGCTCACGTTCCTGCCGGGTCGTAAAGGTTCCTCATAACTCTTCGGCAGAAGAGATACTTTCGTGGAAACCCGACGGAGTGCTGCTTGGGAACGGTCCTGGTGACCCGTCACTGTTAAAGGCCGAGATCGAGACTGCCCGTTCCATCATCGGCAAAGTTCCTGTGGGAGGAATATGTCTTGGACTCCAGGTAATTGCCCTGGCATCAGGCGCTTCGACCTTTAAACTGCCTTTTGGGCACAGGGGAGCGAATCATGCCGTACTTGAGATCGACAGCGGCAGGGCGCTGGTTACTAGCCAGAACCATGGGTATGCGGTTGATGAATCCAGCCTTGACGGTACCGGGATGGAAATTTCACACAAAAACCTCGGGGATGGGAGCATAGAGGGTCTGAGGGATCGCAAAAGATCCGTCATCGCGGTTCAGTACCATCCTGAAGGGTCGCCCGGCCCAAAGGACGGGGAGGATTTCTTTAACGATTTTCTGTCTATGTGCGGGTTGGAGGCTGGACTATGAAAAGTCATAAACGATCAGTTCTGGTCCTTGGTTCCGGGCCTATCAGGATCGGCCAGGCGGCCGAGTTCGACTACTCAGGGAGCCAGGCCTGCCGGGCATTGAGGGAGATGGGGTTTCACGTCATACTTCTCAACAGCAACCCGGCAACGATACAGACCGACACTGGCATGGCCGATGTGGTCTATATCAGACCACTGGAACCTGAAGTCGTTGAGGTGATAGTTTCAGCCCACCGTCCATCGGGGGTTATTGCCACACTGGGCGGCCAGGTCGCGCTCAATCTCTGTGTCGAACTGCAGAAAAGGGGTCTCTGGGAACGTTACGGGGTTGAGGTCCTCGGGACATCCCCCGGGTCGATACAGCGGTCCGAGGGCAGGGAGGATTTCCGCCAGGCCATGCTCAAGATCTCAGAACCGGTAATAGAGAGCGTTTACGTTGACAACATCGAAACAGCACTGGATTTTGCCTCCTCGTCCTCATACCCATTTATCATCAGGCCCGATTATACCCTTGGGGGTACCGGCGGGGGAGTCGCATTCGACACTGATTCCCTCGCAGAGCGGGTTTCAGAAGGCCTGAGGCTTTCCCCGGTGTCCAGGGTACTGGTTGAGCGGTATCTCCAGGGATGGAGGGAGATAGAACTGGAGGTCGTAAGGGATGGAGCAGGCAACAGGCTCTGTGTCTGCGGGATGGAAAATGTCGACCCTATGGGTATTCATACCGGGGACAGCATTGTTGTGGCACCGGTCCTTACCCTTTCAGACAGTCAGTGGCAGCGTCTCCGCTCGGCTGCCTTCAGGATAGTGGATGAACTGGAGATCAGGGGGGCCTGCAATGTCCAGTTCGCTCTCTCTCCCGATGCCTCTGAATACGCAGTGATCGAGGTCAATCCCAGGGCCAGCCGTTCAAGCGCACTGGCCAGCAAGGCGACCGGATACCCCATTGCCAGGGTCGCCGCCAGGATCGCAGCCGGTTCCCTTTTGAGCGAGATGCCCAACCCTGTTACAGGTGCTGGAAGTGCCCTCTCGGAGCCTGCAATTGATTACGTGGTGGCCAAGTTCCCCAGGTGGCCCTTCGAAAAATTCCCAGGTGCCGAGTACAGGGTAGGCACCAGGATGAAATCCACCGGGGAGGTCATGGCGATCGGCAGGACCTTTATCGAGGCTGTCGCCAAGGCAGTCAGGTCCCTCGACCTGCCCGTCGGGATAGTGGATCCAAAAATTGAAACCTTGTCCAGGGAGGAACTGGAGGAAGATCTTTCTTCACCCACCCATAGGCGGCTCTGGTCCGTCTTCGAACTCCTCAGAAGGGGAACTCCTGTCGCCGACATTTCGGAAAGGTCCGGCATCCATCCTTTCTTTGTTGAACAGCTCTTCCGGGTAACGAAAACCCTGGAGGAACTCAGGGAGAAAGGACTGGAGCAGGAGTTGCTCCGTCGGGTCAAGTCAATGGGGCTATCCGACAGGGACATAGCATTAGCCACAGGGCAGGACTGGAAAAAGGTAAGGGAAACAAGGTTGTCCCTGGGGATAGAAAGGGGATACCGGGAGGTTGATGGCTGCGCGGGAGAGGCACCGGCGGAGTCGGGTTACTACTACGGGAGCTGTTGCGTGGCTGATGACGGTCTGATAACCGACGGGAGAGAAGCCTATGCAGTTCTTGGGTCAGGCCCGATCAGGATCGGCCAGGGAGTGGAGTTCGACTATTGCTGCGTAAAAGCCGTGGAGGCCCTGAAACGATTGGGGAAGAGAGCGGTAATGATCAACAACAATCCCGAAACTGTAAGTACTGATCACGATATGTCCGACTCTCTCTATTTCGAGCCCATAACAGTTGAGGACGTGATCCCCGTCCTGGATAGAGAGAAGGTAAAGGGTGTATTTGCATCATTCGGGGGACAGACCTCCCTGAAAGCAGGCCTGGACCTTGAAAGGGAGGGTGTGGCAATTCTGGGTAGTCCTTCCGGAGTTGTCAGGGCTACCGAGGATAGGGGGCAATTCTCCAGCCTGCTTGAGCGCCTGGACATACTGCAGCCACCGGGCTGTTCCGTTAAAACCATAGACGAGGGACTGACGCAGGCTGGAATGATCGGTTACCCGGTGATGGTACGGCCGAGTTTTGTTATCGGCGGGCTGGCAATGAAAGTGGTAACCTCTCCGAACGAACTGGCTTCGGTCCTGAAGATGGCACTTGAGACCGACGAAGACCAGTCAGTGCTTATCGACAGGTTCCTCCCCGGTTCTGAATTCGAGGTCGATGTGCTCTCCGACGGATCCGAGGTCATGATCCCCGGGATATTTGAACACCTTGACCCGGCGGGAGTTCATTCCGGCGATTCAGTGGCAATATTCCCCGACGTCTCCCTGTCCATGGGAAGAAGGAAACAGATAGAGGACATTTCGAGAAAAATAGCGGTGGAACTTGGAGTAAAAGGGCTTCTTAACATCCAGTTCGTCCTCTCCGGTGATGAATTGTATGTAATCGAGGCCAATCCCAGGGCAAGCCGTACCGTACCCATTGCAGGGAAACTGTCGGGTTTACCCCTTGTTGAAATGGCCGTAAGGGTTGCCCTCGGGGAAAGTCTGGCCGACATGGGGATCGAACCGGGATTGTCCAAAAGGTCGGCTCTTTTCGGTGTAAAGGTGCCCGTTTTCTCGACTGAGAAGCTGCCGGGGGTCGATGCCCTGCTGGGCCCTGCCATGCAGTCGACTGGCGAAGCACTGGGAGTGGGGGAAACGGTTGCAGCTGCCCTTTACGAAGGTTTGAGAGGGGCAGGGTGGAAGGTGCCAGAGAGGGGCAGGCTGCTGATTTCGGTGGCTGACCGGGCAAAACCGGAGGCCCCCCATGTTGCAGCTGCCTTCCATGCTCTTGGATGGACAGTAGATGCTACTGCAGGAACGGCAGATGTTCTCAGGAATTGGGGGATCCCCGCACGCAAGGTGGATAAAGGCAGGCCGCTGATCTCGGGAATAGCCTCAAGGGAGTGGGACCTTATAGTCAACGTGGCATCGGGGGCTCCCGCAGTTCTGAGGGACGGATACCTTATGCGGAGGGCTGCTATAGAAGCCTCGGTACCTTGCATCAACAACCTGCACCTTGCATCGGCTCTCGCGGTGTCCGTATCCATGTTGGACAAGAGTAGGGCTTCCCATAAGGGGAGAACAATATTATAATAAACCCTTTCAGAAATAAGGAAGGACGGGCGGTGATTTAAACCAGTGAAAAGGACCCTGTCGGTCTTGTCAGTAATTCTTATCGCGCTTTTTCTGTGCGGTCCCTGCCCCTCTGTTTCAGGGGCTTCTGACGTCCTGAGGGTAGGTACGGAATCGACCTTCCCTCCATTCGTGTTCAGGGATCAGTCAGGGGACCTTGCCGGTTTTGAGATAGATCTGCTGCAGGCCATCGCCTTGAGATTGGACAAAGAAGTGCGTTTCATGGATATGGCCTTCGATGCCCTGCTCCCCTCATTATCGGGGGGCCGTATAGACCTTATAGCAGCCGGCCTGAGCATTACGCCGGAGAGGTTAAAGAGGGCTGCTTTTTCAAAACCATACTTTTTCTCCCGGGACGCTATCGTTGTCAGGATCGAAGACAAGGTTCCCGGAAAAATGGATGAACTTGCCGGCAAAACTGTTACTGTCCAGGTCAGGACCATCCAGGATGATCACCTCACTTCCAGGGGGGATGTGAAGGTGGTAAGGTATGAACGCTCCGGGGAAGCCCTGAGGGCTGTGCTTTCAGGAGAGGCCGATGCCGCGTTCATGGATGGGACAGCGGCTGAAAGGTTTCTTAAGGACGATGAAGTGCTGGGAACCGGGCTCAGGATATCTTTTTCAGGCAGGGTAACCTCTGATGCAATGGGTCTTGCGGTGCGAAAGATCGACAGTGATCTGCTCGAGCAACTGAACTCGGCTATTGATGCCCTTTCTTCCGAGGGTTATATGGAAGAACTCCGCAAAAAGTGGTTTGATTGAACGAGTAGCAAGACACAGGGCAGGGATACCCGTTATTCAGTATCAACTGCCTCGGTCAGTTCCAGCGCAAACCCCTCAAGATCCACATCGTCATAGACAGTTTCAAAGGTGACCGTGATATCCGGCGCCAACTCTACCACAAGGACCCTGCCGGTTAACGGATGCCATTCCAGGATCCCCTTGTGCCCGCCTATTCTGACAGACCTGTACGTGGACCCGGAACCCATCGGGCCGTCATCGGCGCTGACCGCTTCTTGCAGACCCTGCCAGGCTGTTCCCGGTCCTTTCAGGAGGACCACATCTATGGAATGGCCGTCGGATCGCCTGGTGTAGTTCCTTTCGATCCAATATCCCATGTTTCCAGAGGGGGTCTCCAGTGTTGTGAGAATGACCTCACCATGATCCCATCCCGGCAGGTCCGGAAAGGTCGGGGGCCCCTCAGGCAGGGCCCAGGAACTGGCGGAAAAGGCCATGGCCGCGAAGAGATACAGCGCAATTGCTGATCTTTTCAACCCTTTTAAGTTGACAGGCATATCGTTACCTCCGGCACGTGGAGTGCATACCGCACAAAGTGGTATCATTCCGTAGGTAGGTTCCCCACTGTGAATATTGTACATGGAGGCGGCGTTTTGTACGGTTTTAATATCAAGGTTTTCGGTTGCCAGATGAACGTCTACGATGCCGACAGGATAAGAACGGCTCTTGCTGCTCTAGGGTGGTTGGAGAGACCCGAAGATGAGGCTGATGTCGTTATCTTTGTCACATGCAGCATACGCGAGAAGGCTGAACAGAAGGTCTGGAGTGAGATAGGTCGGCTTTCTTTCCCCTCCGGGAACAGGAGGGTCATCGCTGTTTACGGCTGCATGGCCCAGAGGGTGGGTGAAGCTCTTATGAAGAGGTTCCCTGCCGTTCATCTGATGTGCGGACCCAGGAGCCTGGGGTGGTTTCCTGCAGAACTGGCGAAGATCCTGGAGACAGGCGGGAAAAGATGTTTGCTTGATGAGAACCCGGTCTCGCTCTGTGATCTTGAAGAGCCGCCAATAAAGCGTTCAAACCCCTGGAAGGCATTCATAACAATAGCCCATGGCTGCGACAACTACTGCACCTACTGTATTGTCCCTCACGTGAGGGGACGGTTCATATCCCGAAGACCTGATGATATATTCAGAGAGATCGAGATACTTCTCTCTGACGGGGTTAGGGAGATAACCCTCATCGGGCAGAACGTGAACACCTACGGACGCGATCTTTCCAACGGTTACGTTTTTTCATCGCTGCTGAGGGACGTGGCCCGGATAGAAGGAATGGAAAGGATCAGGTTTGCCACCTCGCACCCCAGGGACCTTACCCGTGATGTGATCGAGGTAATGTCTGAAAACCCCAATATATGTCCGGCCATCAACCTTCCGATCCAGTCAGGAAGTGACCGGGTACTGAAAATGATGAACAGGGGCTACAGTGTTGAGAAGTATGCTTCCATTGTTGATATGATAAGGTCCTTCCTGCCTGATCCGGCAGTGACCAGTGACCTTATCGTAGGATTTCCGGGAGAGACCCTGGAAGACTTCAACATGTCCCTGGAGGCTGTCGAGCGGTTCCGGTTTGACCTGGTCCATACGGCTGCCTACTCCCCCAGGGAAGGTACTCCCGCGGCCAAGATGGAAGGCCAGGTCGAAGCAGGTGAAAAGCAGCGGCGTCTCAGGATGATAAACTCCGTTCAGTCCAGGATATCCCTTGATATCAACAGGAGTCTCGAGGGCAGGATCTTTACCGTACTTGCCGATGGGCCTGCCCCGAGGGGTGAGGGCCTTGTTCAGGGCCGCACCCCCTCGGACAAAGTGGTTATCTTCCCCGGAGATGAATCGATGCTAGGCTCGTTTGTGGACGTCCGTATTACAAGTTCAGGTAACTGGCACCTGTCGGGTGAAGTTTGCGACGGCAAAGATCCGGAGGAGATCGGGGGTGGATGTCACTGATGGAGCTACCAGGTTCCAGGCGCGGGATCTTTCTCCTTGCCGGTGGAGTTATATGTCTCCTTGCGGCAGGGCTTCTTGTCGCCGCATTCTCGGGAAAGTGGGATAAAAACCCTTCAGGCCAGATCGCCGGACCCGCCCCCTTCGTTTTGACAGGGGAAGATACGGGCCCTGGCGGCAGTTCTGTCCATTCTCAACCAACAGGATCCGGCACAGAAAGCCAATGGGTCATATACATAACTGGAGCTGTAATGAGACCGGGAGTCTACCGGATGCCCCCGGGTACAAGAGTGTACCAGGCAGTCGAACAGGCCGGAGGGTTTACCTCCGAAGCCGATCCAGAGGCCTTCAACATGGCACTGCCTCTTGATGACGGCATTCATATCCACGTTCCGCGCAAAAGCGAAGGTCACGGTCCCCCGGTCAGCGGACAGGTCGGTGCCGTTGGAGGCGGAACCGCCCTGATCGACCTGAACAGGTCGGATGCTGCTGCCTTGCAGTCACTTCCAGGCATAGGACCGAAGCTGGCCCAGGAGATTATCAGGCACAGGGAGGAGAGGGGAAGATTTACCAGCGTGGAGGATCTTCTTTCGGTAAAGGGGATAGGGGAGAAGAAATTCTCCGACATAAGGAACCTGGTAACCGTTTCCCGTTAAACCCTGTGGCCATGGCACCGGCTTTTGTGGTTCTGGCCGGCATCTGCGTTTCCCTGTTCCTTGATGCCGAAGGCGCCCCTTGGTGGGCTTCCGTTTCCGGGGCTGCCCTTGTTGCCATGTTCCTTGTCCTGGCCGGGTCTTTCGGAAGTTCTTTGCCGGGTTCCCGCGAGGCATTGACCCTCATCTTCCTCTTCACCATTTTATCTTCGTTCTTTCTGTTATGCAGGATCGATGAAAGCGCTTTTATCGAGAGACAGGTCTCATCTAAGGGGACAATTCTTTATGAAAGACCCTGGGGAAGAGGAAGGGTTGCCCTCGTCCGGACAGATAACGGCAGATTTGTTGCTCACCTTCCCCCCTCTTCTGTTTTAAGGGAGGGGGACAGGGTCAGGATTTCCGGCCTTGCTGGATCTTTTGGTCCCTCCCCTGATGATGGTGGTTTTGACGAGGGCAGGTACTGGAAGGCAAGGGGGGCTTCGGGAAAGATGAGACGACCCGAAGTGAGCCTGGTGGAGGGGGAGCCCGGAGGCATCCTCTGGCTTAGAAGGGAGCTGAGGGAGAAGATCCTGAGGGATCTTCCGCCGCTAATGAGAGGGCATCTCCTTGCCGCCATGCTGGGAGCGAGAGATCCTGAACTGGCCGAAAAACACTCGGTTTGGGGGACTTCGCACCTTCTTGCTGTTTCGGGACTTCACGTGGGTATGGTGGTCCTTCTTGTCCTTTGCTGCCTGCCCCGGGGCGCTCTCAGGCTTCCGTTAGCGTCACTGGTGATGTGGCTCTACGTCCTGTCCGCAGGAGCCGCCCCGAGCGCTTTAAGGGCTGGTCTTATGCTCCAGGCTGGTTTTGTGGGCAAATGGATCGGCCGGCCTGTTTCGGCCGTCAACGCCGTATCCCTGGCGGGGCTTTCCCTTTTGTTCTGGCGGCCCTGGTTCTTCTGGGATCTTGGTTGGAGGCTTTCAGTTCTGGCCGCGCTCCTGCTTTCCAGCCTCTACGACAGGGAATTCCGGCGGGGGTGGTCTCTTGCCCCGGTTGTTTTGTGGATAGCCACGGCCGGTATGATCTCCGAGGTATTCGGTTCTGTCCCTGTCGCCGGGATCGTGATAAATTTTGTGGCTGTACCTGTTTTCGGGATACTTCTTCCTCTGGCCTTTATTCTTGCCATTCCGTCTCTTGCCGGAATACCGGGGGGGTGGACCGCAGCCGCTGCAGGGGAGGCTCTTTTCGTATTATGGACAAGGTTCGCCGATGCGATGGTTTCCATTCTTCCCTGGAAAGCCGTTCCTTCTTTCTTCCTGAACATTTCCGGTATAGCCGTTGCAGCGTTTATACTTCTTGTGGGTACAGGTTTTCGACGCGCACCCGCAGCTGCTTTTTCCGTAATAATAGCGTTCTTCCTGGCCGGCTTCTAGGGCAGGCCAGATCAGGAATATTGGGGGTGGCTTCATGCTCCTTGTCGTAGACATAGGGAACACCAACACGGTGATGGGTATTTTCGAAGGGAATTCACTTATTCAGCACTGGAGGCTTATCTCAGAAAAGCATACTGCGGATGAGCTGGGCATATATCTCCTCAACCTCTTGTCCCTTTCCGGGATAACGACAGGGGACATTACGGGGGCTGCTTTTTCAAGTGTTGTGCCTCCCCTTGATGCTCCATGGGAAGAAGGTATCCGTCGCTACCTTTCTGTGGAGACCCTTAAAGTTACAAACCGGACCGACATCGGCATTCCCATTCTATATGAAACGCCATCAGAGGTGGGTGCTGACAGGCTTGTAAACGCTGTGGCCGGGATACACCGATTTGGCACCCCACTCCTGATAGTGGATTTCGGTACAGCAATTACCATAGACGCTATCTCTCCAGAAGGTGAATACCTTGGAGGTTCAATAGCACCGGGCCTGGTTGTCAGCATGGAAGCATTGTTCGGGAAGGCCGCCAAGCTTCCCAAGGTTTCCTTCGACCTCCCCGAAAGGGTGATCGGCAGGACCACAAGGGATTCTATGCAGTCAGGCTTCCTGTACGGCTTTGCGGGAATGGTCGACGCTCTTGTGGAAAGAGCCAGGGATGAAATGGGTGTTGATGCCAGGGTAATTGCCACAGGGGGGCAGGCAGAAGCGATCGCTCCTGTCTCGAGGACGATTAGTTCTGTAGAACCCTGGCTCACCCTTGAGGGGTTGATGTTGATCTACAGGAAGAACCGCGGGGTGAACTGAGATAGGCACCCTGGCAAACGCCTTCCCTTTGAGGATAGGCGGGGTGAACGTGGAGAACCCCGTCTGGCTTGCGCCTCTTGCAGGGATAACTGTCCCGCCCGTCAGGCTTTTCTTCCGCTCCCTGGGAGCAGGTCTTGTTCACACGGAAATGGTCAGTTGTGCCGGTCTGCTGCACAACAGCAGCAAGACCTTTTCCATGCTTCGTGTCCTTGATGGGGAGAGGCCTGTGGTGCTTCAGCTTTTCTCGGGGGAGAAAAGGACCCTTGCCAGGGGGGCTGAGAAGGCACTCTCCTGTTATGCCTTTGACGCGATAGGAATAAACATGGCCTGTCCTATGCCCAAGGTGACAAAAAAAGGTGCAGGGTCGAGCCTCCTGGAACGCCCCCAGGAAGCGGGGGAAATGGTAAGGGCCCTTGTCGGCCTGGGGGTTCCGGTATGGGTGAAGATAAGGAAGATCCCGATTTCCTCTCCTCTCGATACAGTCTCCTTCACTGGTATGCTCCTTGATGCCGGGGCCTCCCATATTTGCATTCATGGCAGATATCCATTCCAGAAGTATGGAGGTACTTCGGACAGGGAAGTTGTCCTCGATGCCGCGAAGAGATTCCCTGGGAGAATAGCCGGCAGCGGGGATGTTTTCTCCCCGGAGGACGCGAAAACGATGCTGGACGGAGGGTGTTCGGCTGTTTTCGTGGCCAGGGGCGCCTTCAAAGACCCCTTCCTGATCCCATCCGTGCTCCATGCGTGCGGCTTTTCAGTGGATCCGCGGTTCCTGACGCTTTCATCCGGCTCCAGGATCGAAATGATGATATCCCTGGGCGAAAGAATATTCGAAGATGAGGGGGAAAAAGAGGCCATTGTCTTGCTCAAGCGCTTCCTCTCGGGTATCTTTAGAGGGTTACCCGGAGCTTCGCGGTTCAGGCAGGCCGTGTCCAGGTCGGCGAACTGGGTTGAAATGATAACGACGCTCGAAGATTGGAAAGCATCATCTGAAAGGGGCGAGCAGTGTGATCGAAGATAGGCTACCCGAAGAGTCCGATGTGCAGGAGAACGAGATCCTCAGGCAGCGCACGGAAAAACTGATGAGACTACGCGAGGAGGAGGGATATGACCCCTTCGTCCATGAAAAATGGATAAAGAAACACACCCTTGATTTTGTCCGGGATAACTTCGGCCATCTTCCCGAGGACGGAAAAGACGACACCGAGATAGTCACAGCCGGTCGCCTTATGACCCTTAGGAGACACGGCAAGGCTGCCTTTGCCAACCTGGCTGACGAGAACTCGAGCATGCAGCTCTATTTCCAGGTTGACACCATGGGAGAAGAGGAGTACGCCTTTTTCAAGAAATGGGTCGATACAGGGGATATGCTGGGTATAGTGGGACACCCCTTCAGGACCAGGAGAGGTGAGCTTTCGATACTTGTGACAAAGTGCGTCCTGCTTGCAAAGGCGCTGCGTCCTCTCCCCGAGAAGTGGCACGGCCTCAAGGACACGGAGACCAGGTACCGCCAGAGGTACGTCGACCTGATCTCAAACCCTGATGTGCGGGAGACTTTCAGGAAGAGGGCAAAGATCATCTCTACCTTCAGGAGAGTACTTGAAGACCATGGAACCCTCGAGGTCGAGACCCCTGTTCTGGCTACCCTCGCCGGAGGGGCTAACGCCCGCCCCTTCGTGACATTCCATAACGCTCTCGGAATAAACATGTATCTGAGGATAGCCACGGAACTGTACCTCAAAAGGCTCATAGTCGGGATGCTGGGGCGCGTTTACGAGATAGGCAAAAACTTCCGCAACGAGGGTATAGACATTATGCACAACCCGGAGTTCACCTCTATGGAGGTCTACTGGGCATATGCCGACTACGAGGACATAATGGACCTTACAGAGGAGCTCATTGTTGCCTCGGCCGATGCTGTAGGGGGGCGGGATGTGGTCTACCAGGGCACTCCCCTCAATTTCCACCCCCCCTTCAGGCGGGCCACCATGGCTGAACTGGTAAAGGAGTGCACGGGTTTCGATATTTATGAATACGGCGAGGGTGACGATGCCAGGGCCCGTCAATTCGCAGGGACCAGGGGTGTGGACCTGGAGGGCAACGAGAGCCGTTTCATAGTTCTCACGAAGCTTTTCGAGGATCTCGTGGAAGACACCCTTGTCCAGCCCACGTTCGTCCTGGGGCTCCCGACGGAGGTGTCACCCCTAGCTAAAAAGAACCCGGAGGACCCGAATTTTACGAACCGGTTCGAGCTGTATATCTACGGGTCGGAAGTGGCAAACGCTTTCAGCGAACTCAACGATCCCCTGGACCAGAGGGAACGTTTCGTGGATCAGCTGAAGAAGAAGGAGGAAGGCGATGACGAGGCCCACGTTTTTGACGAGGACTACGTCAACGCACTGGAGTACGGTCTTCCTCCAACCGGGGGTCTGGGGATAGGCATTGACCGCCTTACGATGTTCCTTTCGGACTCACGTTCCATCAGGGATGTGATCCTTTTCCCGACAATGCGCCCGCGTAATTGATGGATCTTTCCATTTGGAGGGGACGGATTGGGCGAAAACGATATCAGGGAAAGGATAGAACGGCTGAGGGAGGAGATCAGACGCCACAACCATCTCTACTACGATCTTGATTCTCCGGAGATCTCCGACGAAAAATACGATCTGCTTAGTCGCGAATTGAGGGAACTGGAGGAGCAGCTGGGAGAACCCCCCGATCCGGGGTCGCCGTCGGTGACCGTCGGGGGAGCCCCGAGGGACGAGTTCAACAAGATCGTTCATGATCCTCCCATGCTCAGCCTGGATAACGCCTTCAGCAGGGAGGATCTTGAGGCTTTCATCAGAAGAGCTTCGAGCGGTGACCGTTCTCCCGCCATGTGCTGCGAACTTAAGATAGACGGCCTTGCAGTATCGCTTCGTTACAGGGACGGTAAATTCTTTCTCGGGTCCACCAGGGGTAACGGCAGAACAGGGGAGGATGTCACAAAAAACCTTCTGACCGTCCCTGACCTTCCCGTGAACCTTCTCGGGAAGGTTCCGGGGGAACTTGAAGTCAGGGGTGAGGTGCTTATCAAGAGCGATGATTTCATTGCCCTGAACACCCTAAGGGAAGAACAGGGACTCCCGCTCTTTGCGAACCCCCGCAATGCCGCTGCGGGCAGCCTGAGACAGCTTGACCCTTCGGTCACGGCATCAAGGCGTCTCAGCCTCTTTGTCTACCAGGTGGTTTTCCCGGAAACGTATGGACTGAAAAGCCAGTTTGAGAGTCTGGAATGGCTTGGTGCCCTTGGTTTCCGTACCCAGGGCAATGAATGCCTGTGCAGGGGGGTATCGGAGGTCCTTGGTTATGTGGAGCGCTGGAGGAACGCGCGATCCAGCCTTCCATATGTCACCGATGGGGTTGTGGTTAAAGTCGATGATCTCGGTTACTGGCCTGAGCTCGGAAGTACAGCAAAATCCCCGAGATGGGCTATTGCCTACAAATACCCTCCGGAAGAGAAACTTACCCGGCTTATAAGGATAGAGATCTCCGTCGGCAGGACTGGTACCCTTACCCCCCTTGCAATACTGGAGCCTGTCAATCTTTCCGGTACCGTTGTACAGAGAGCAAGTCTGCATAACGCCGACGAGGTCGCCAGAAAGGACATTCGTGAAGGCGACATGGTATGGGTGCGGAAAGCCGGGGAGATCATACCTGAAGTACTTCGCCCTGACCTTACGGCAAGGCCGGAAGGGTCCAGGCCATTCAGAATGCCTCCAAACTGTCCGGTTTGCGGATCTGAGGCAGTTTCACTGCAGGGTGAAGTTGCCCTCAGGTGCGTCAACAGATCCTGCCCTGCCCAGATCCTTGAAGGTCTTCGCCATTTTGCATCAAGATCAGGCATGGATATCGCAGGACTCGGTGAAAGAGTGCTGGAAAGACTTGTGGAGACTGAGAGTGTCAGGGATATAGCCGATATCTATTCCCTTTCCGTGGAGGACCTGGCCGAACTGGTCCTGACGGGGGAAAGATCTTCAAGGGTGCTGGGGGAAAAAGCCGCCAGGACAGTCCTCGCATCTGTCGAGTCATCGAAGGACAGGCCTCTTGCATCATTGATCTCGGCCCTGGGCATCCGTTATGTCGGTTCACGTGTGGCCGAGATCCTGGCTGAGGCTTTCGGGAGTCTTCAGGGGTTGCAGTCAGCCGATGAAGAGACCCTTGCCTCGGTGGATGGTGTAGGCCCCCGGATAGCGTCATCGGTGGCAGCCTTTTTCAGAGATGCCCGTAACAGGGAGACCGTTGCAAGATTGACAGAGGCAGGAGTTACAGGCAGGGTACAGGAGAGGGATGCTGCGACAGGAGGCGTTCTAAAGGGGCTCAGTTTCGTTTTTACCGGCGAAATGACTGGAATGACCCGCTCTGAGGCTGAGAGCCTTGTCAAGGAGTTGGGTGGATCTGCCCCATCCTCCGTAAGCCGAAAGACCTCTTTCCTTGTGACCGGGACCGACCCCGGAAGCAAACTGGCGAAAGCCCGTTCGCTCGGGGTGAAGGTTATAGATGAAAGCTCCTTCCTGGAAATGATCGAAAAAGCCAGGAAGGGGAAAAGACCGGAGGGCGTTGGTTCAGATGGAGATCGATAGGAAAGTGGTAGAACATGTCGCAGATCTGGCAAGGCTGGAGCTCGAACCAGAAAAGATCGAACCGATGGTGCTTTTTTTCAGGGATATTATCGGACACTTCCGTATTCTGGAAGATTGCGATACTTCGCATGTTGACCCCCTCTCCGATACGGGGGGGGCTGCCTGCCCTTTAAGGGCCGACGAGCCGTCGTTATGGGGCAATATCCAGGAGGCTCTGGATTCGGCACCTCTCAGGGAGGGGTCTTTCTTTAAAGTGCCCGCCATTGAGGGTGAGGAGGGGCACGATGAAGTTTGACGGCCTGGATGCTTCACAGACAGCTTCGGCCGTCGCAAAAGGGGAGTTGTCGGCAGTAGATGTTGTAACTGCATCGCTCCAAAGGATAAAGAGACTGGAACCCCAACTGAATGCCCTGATAACAGTCATGGAGCATGAGGCACTGGAAAGGGCGGCTCTTGTGGACCTGAAGGTGGCTTCGGGAGGAGATCCAGGTCCCCTTGCGGGAGTGCCTGTGATCGTCAAGGACAACATGTGCACCCATGGGGTCAGGACGTCCTGCGGAAGCCGAATGCTCGAAAAATGGGTCCCCCCTTACGATGCCTCCGTTGTTGGATACCTTCAGTGTGCCGGGGCAGTGATAATAGGGAAATCCAACATGGACGAGTTCGCCATGGGAAGTTCCACCGAACATTCCGCCTTTGGTCCGACTTCCAATCCCATTGATACATCAAGGGTTCCCGGGGGGAGTTCCGGTGGCAGCGCTGCTTCAGTGGCTGCCGGTTATGTGCCTCTGGCACTCGGGAGCGACACCGGTGGTTCGATCCGCCAACCTGCCGCTTTTTGCGGAGTTCACGGTCTTAAACCCACCTATGGACTTGTAAGCAGGTGGGGGCTGGTGGCTTTTGCATCATCGCTGGACCAGATCGGCCCCTTCGCTAGGAGCGTTGCAGATATTGCCCTTGCGATGGATGTTATTGCTGTCCCGGATCCCCGTGATCCTACCTGCAGTAGGGGGGAAAGGCCCTCCTTCAGGAACCTTGCGGAAAGCCCGGATCTGAAGGGCATGCGGATCGGTGTCGTAAGGGAGTTCCTCGGCGATTCCCTTCATCCCGACCTCAGGCAGGCCATAAGCGAGGCCGAGTCCTTCCTTGCCTCTTCGGGGTGCGGGATCGTGGATATCTCCCTTGCCGATTCGGCCTCTTTCGGACTGCCCTGTTACTATATTATTGCTCCCGCCGAGGCCAGTTCAAACCTTGCCAGGTTTGACGGCGTAAGGTACGGCCACAGGGAGGATGCTGAAAATCTGGTCTGCCAGTACACCAGGACAAGGGCTACAGGCTTCGGCGAAGAGGTAAAGAGAAGGATACTTACAGGGACCTTTGCATTAAGTTCAGGATACTACGATGCCTACTACCTTACAGCTCTCAAGGCAAGAAAAAAGATCTCCGACGAATTCGAGAGGGCTTTTTCCTCGGCTGATATTATTCTTATGCCGGCGACTCCTTCGCTTCCTTTCAGGAAAGGGGAACTGATGGACGATCCGATAAGCATGTACATGAGCGATGTCTTTACCCTTCCCGTCAACCTGGCTGGCCTTCCGGGAATGACCGTTTATGCCGGCCTGAACGCCGAAGGCCTTCCCTTGAGCGTTCAGATCGTCGCTCCCCGATGGGAGGACTCCCGCCTTATAAATTGTGCTGCGGTCCTTGAACAGCACTTCGGACGCCCTTCATCTGCAATGGGGGGTGTTTACTGATGACCAGAGCATTTGAAACGGTAATAGGTCTTGAGGTCCACGTTCAACTCGCGACTGAGACAAAGCTCTTCTGTTCATGTCCCACCTCATACATCGGCAAAGAACCTAACAGCATGGTCTGCCCTGTATGCCTGGGACTCCCCGGCACTCTCCCTTCACTTAACGGAAGGGCGGTTGAGCTGGGCATAACCGCTGCTCTTGCAATGGGATGCTCTATCAATCGAAATTCCAGGTTCCATCGAAAGAACTACTTTTACCCCGACCTTCCAAAGGCCTTTCAGATCAGCCAGTACGACCTGCCGCTGGCAGTTTGCGGCTCAATTCCCATATTCATCGGCGGGAGGAAAAAGATCATAGGCATCACAAGACTCCACCTGGAGGAGGACGCCGGAAAGCTTGTCCATGGATCATCCGATGGAAGGCTGTCCGGAACGTCGTTCTCTTTAGTGGATTACAACAGGGCAGGTATACCTCTTGCCGAGATCGTATCCGAACCGGATCTTTCATCTCCTGAAGAAGCGAGGGAGTATGTGCTTGCGATCAGGAGGCTTGTCAGGTACCTGGGAGTATCCGACGGGGACATGGAGTCGGGTTCCCTCAGGGTGGACGCCAATATCTCCCAGAAGTGTACTGACGGCAGGTGGGGCAACAGGGTAGAGATAAAGAACCTTAACTCGGTCAGGGCAATGGAAAGAGCCCTCGAACACGAGACCGTCCGTCAGAGGGATATCCTGTCCGGAGGCGGGGCAGTGAAGCAGGAGACACGCCATTGGGACGACGTTGCAGGATCAACCAGGCCAACCAGGGGGAAGGAAGAGGCCCACGACTACAGGTATTTCCCGGAGCCGGACCTGCCGGCGATAGTAGTCTGTGATCCCATGGTCAGGAGGCTCGAAGAAGGTATCCCGGAGCTTCCCTGGGCGAAAAGGGAGCGTTTCGAGATGGAATGGGGGCTCGACCCCATGGATTCCACCGCTTTGTCGGAACGGCTCGATGTGGCGGAATTCCTCGAAGGGGTAGTGGCGGCTGGAGCTGACAGCGGGATCTCCGCAAACTGGGTAAGGACTGACATAATGAGGATACTTAAAGAAACCGGTCTTAAAGCAGACGAACTGCCATTCACCCCCGAGGCTTTGGGTGACTTGCTGGTCAAGATTAGCAAAGGGGTGTTGTCGAACACTGCTGCAAAGGATGTGCTGGAACAGATGTACAGAAAAGGGCTTGATGTGGCAGCGGCCATGAATGCAGCGGGAGTCGATCCGGGAGGGATTTCGGAAGGGACTCTGGAAGGAGTGATCCGAAAGGTTCTTGAGGCTAACCCTGTTGAGGCAGGGCTCATCCTTTCCGGGGAGGATCCCTCAGGGAAGAAGAAGAAATTCCTCCAGGGGCTTGTTATGAGGGAGATACGCGGGCAGTCACCGGTCCAGGATGTTGCATCGATGATGGACAAAGTCATGGGTGAAATGAAAAAACCGAACGGGTCGTCAGTTTAGGGTAAGATCATTGACGGTCAACTCCCTGCCACTTAAGATAATGCCTGCGTGAAAAGATTTTCCGTTTCCCACTGTGGAGATGACAGCTTTGAAAGTGTCCGAAAAGTATTAATAAATCGAGGAGGTATCAGTTAATGGCGACTCGCAATCCTGAAGAAATAAGGACTGTGGCGCTGGTAGGTCATGGCGGGTCTGGCAAGACCGCGCTGGCTGAAGCCATAGCCTTCGATACGGGCCTTACCACCAGGATGGGGAAGGTCGAGGACGGGAACACCGTCAGTGATTTTGGAAGCGAAGAGCAAAAACGTCAGATCTCGATCAATTCTTCGCTTCTCTCAATGGACTACTCGGGGAAACACCTCTACATTGTCGATTGCCCAGGTTACGCCGACTTCATCGGTGAACTCAGATCCTCCATGAGGGTGGTCGATTCTGCCCTGGTAGTGATAAGCGGAGTACACGGCGTGGAGGTACAGACAGAAAAGGCATGGGAATTCGGCGAAGACATGCAGGTCCCCATGGCCTTCTACCTCAGCAAAATGGAGCGCGAGAACGCTGATTTCGAAAGGACTCTCAAGGAGATCCAGGACTACCTCTCTGAAAAGGCCGTTCCTCTCTACCTTCCTGTCGGGAAGGAGGCTTCGTTCAAAGGGGTTGTCGATCTTCTGAGACAGAAGGCGTATATGTACAAGGGGGACGGGAGCAGGGATTTCACAGAGACCGATATTCCGGCTGAAATGGTCGAAGAAGCCGCCTCCGCCAGGGAAGTCCTCATTGAGAGAGTTGTCGAGGCAGACGACGAGCTCATGATGAGATACCTGGACGGTGAGCAACTCCCCCTGGAAGAGATATTGCCGGCACTGAGAAAGTCGATCCTTACCAGGGCCCTTTTCCCGGTGATCCCCGGTTCCAGCACCTCAAACGTTGGTGTTTGCCAGCTCCTTGAGGCTATCGCGGATTCTTTTCCCAGCCCTTTGGAGATGGCGCCCAGGAAGGCACTGAAGGGAGATACCGAGATAACTGTGGCACCGGACCCCTCGGGCAAGTTCTCGGCCTTCTGCTTCAAGGTCATGGTCGACCCATATGTGGGCAAACTGTCCTTCATAAGGGTTTTCTCCGGTTCCGCTTCCAGCGAGAACCCGGTTTACAACGTATCGAAGGGTGAGGACGAGAGGGTCAGTTCATTCAAGATCATGCGAGGAAAGGAATCCCTGGATTCAAAAGACGTTGTTGTCGGGGACATCGTGGCCATACCCAAACTGCACAGCACTGTCGTCGGAGATACTCTTGGGGTAAAGGGCAACGATTTCATCTTTCCTGCGATCCAGTTCGCCAAGCCTGTCTTCAGCGTTGCCGTCAGGCCCAGGAGCCGTGCCGACGAGGACAAGCTTGCCAATGCCCTGAACAAGATGCTGGAGGAGGATCAGACCCTCCACTTTGAAAAGAACCCACAGACCAACGACAGCGTTCTTTCCGGCATGGGAGACCTTCACATCGATGTAATGCTCTCCAAGATCAAGGAGCGTTACGGTGTGGAACTCGATACAGAAACCCCCAGGGTGCCCTACCGTGAGACAATTAAAAAGCCCTCCAAGGCGCAGGGCAAGTACAAGAAACAGACCGGCGGCAGGGGACAGTACGGGGATGTACATATCGAGTTCGCACCGCTGCCGCGCGGAGAGGGTTTCCAGTTCGAGGACAAGATCGTCGGGGGAGCAGTTCCCAAATCCTACATACCGGCAGTTGAAAAGGGGCTCAAGGAAGCCCTCGTCAAGGGTGTGGTTGCAGGATATCCCAGCGTGGACTTCAAGGCCAGTCTCTTCTTCGGGTCATACCATGATGTGGATTCGTCTGAAATGGCCTTCAAGATCGCGGCATCGATGGCTTTCAAGAAAGGGATGGCAGAGGCCGCCCCGATCCTTCTCGAGCCTATTATGAACGTTGAGGTGGTTGTGCCTGAGGATTACCTCGGGGATGTAATGGGAGATTTCAACAGCCGGCGGGGCAAAATAATGGGCATAGACAGCCGCGGCAGGCTCCAGGTCGTAAAGGCCCAGGTGCCTCTTGCAGAGATGTTCAGGTATGCCATTATTCTCAGGTCCATGACATCGGGGCGCGGCAACTTCACCATGGAATTCTCACACTATGAGGAAGTACCCCATGAAATTGCCAAAAAGATAATAGCGGAGGCCGAGATCGAGGAGGACGAGGATTAAATCCGGATAGATCAGATCATAAAAAGCGGGGGCCCGTAATTCTTCGGGCCCCCGCTTTTTATGCCTGAATTGACCTTTAAGCCTTTTCCACCTTGACAGCGTTGATCTTGAATGCCGGGGTTTCTACGTCGATATCCCAGACGGAGGCCGTGAGGGAATTTGCGGGCTGCTCCCCGAAGTGGAACGGCACGAAAACCATCTTCGGCGGGACCCTGTCAGTGATCCTGGCCTCTCCCACTACACTTCCGCGTCTTGACGTAACCTTCAGATCCTCGCCTTCGCCGACTCCCATTGCAGCCGCATCCTCGGGATTGATCTCGATGTAGAGCGACTTGATGAACTCGGCAGAGGGGGTCCTCCTCGTCATGGTCCCGGTATGGTAGTGATATAACGAGCGGCCCGTAGACGCAAGGAACGGGTACTCCGCATCGGGCCATTCATGGGGCTCATTCCATTCGCAGGGAACGAAGGTGGCTTTCCCTCGGGGGAATCCAGTGGTATAGAGGTTCGGCGTCCCGGGATGATCCTTGTTCGGGCATGGCCACAAGATCGGGCCGTTGTCCAGGCGGTCAAAGGAGATCCCTCCGTACTGGGGTACAAAACGGCTGATATCTTCCATGATCTCTGCCGGTGATCCGAAACTCCAGGAGGCACCGCATGCCCTGGCCAGGTCAAGGATTATCTCCCAGTCCGAGCGAGCTTCGCCTGGCGCTTCAACCGCCTTGCGGATCCGCTGGACAGCCCTGCAGGTGTTGGTGAAGGTTCCGTCTTTTTCTGCCCAGCAGGCAGCAGGAAGGACCACGTCAGCCATCTGTGCCGTCTCGGTAAGGAAAATATCCTGGACAACGAGGAATTCCGTATGCTCCAGCGCATGCCTTACATGGTTGGTGTTGGGGTCGCTGACCATCGGGTTCTCTCCCATTATGAAGAGTCCCCTGATCTCGCCGTTTGCCGCCCCCTCCATGATCTTGACTATGGTTTTACCGGGGCTGGTCGGCAGCTTTGCCCCCCAAAGTTTTTGCACTTTTTCCATAGCCTGTTCCGTGCTCTTTGCGATGTTCAGGTAGCCGGGAAGAACCGCGGGCAGGCAGCCCATGTCGCAAGCGCCCTGAACGTTGTTCTGGCCGCGCAGCGGGTTAACTCCCGTGCCGGGTCTTCCGAGCATTCCGCAGAGCAGTGCCAGGTTGGCCACTGTTCTGACGTTGTTAGTTCCGTACTTGTGCTGTGTGATGCCCATGGTGTAAAAGATGGCCGAGTTGGGTCCCTTGGCATAGGCCCGGGCGGCCTGTTGCAGGACTTCCTCGGGTACACCGGTGATCGCGCTTACCTTGCCGGGTGTGTACTCAGCGACAAGTGCCTTGAGTTCATCGAATTTCTCGACGTTCTTTTCCAAAAACTCGGCGTCGTATAGCTCTTCGCTGATGATGATGTTCATCATCCCGTTCAGCAGCGCGACGTCGCTGCCGGAGCGATGTCTTACCTTGATGTCCGCATAACTGTCAAGTTCGATCTTCCTTGGGTCGCAGACAATGAGTTTCGCTCTCCCGTTATTCTTTTGTTCTTTGATCCATGACCCGATAACCGGGTGGTTCTCGGTGGTGTTGGAGCCTATTACCAGTATTACATCCGCGTGCCTTATCGACTCGTAATCGTTCGTCATGGCGCCGCTTCCGAGGGTCTCGCCGAGACCCGCAACTGTGGGGCTGTGTCAGAGATGGGCACAGTGGTCTACGTTGTTTGTGCCCATCACCTCCCTTGCGAAGCGCTGGAGGAGGTAGTTTTCCTCGTTGGTGCAGCGCGCGGAAGTAAAGAATGCTACTGAATCCGGGCCGCTGGTATCCCTGAAACCGGTAAACTTTTCGGCTACGAGTCCAATGGCTTCTCCCCAGGATGCTTCCCTGAAGACGCCGTTCTCCTTGACAAGGGGTTTCTTCAGCCTGTCATCGCTGTGGATGAAGCTCCAGCCGAAACGGCCCTTGACGCAGCATCTGCCATCGTTCATGGATGTCGGGCTGTCGTAATCGGTGGTGACGTTCCATACCTTTCCCGTGAGCTCGTCGACATGGATGTTCAGTTCGCATCCGACCCCGCAGTAGGAGCAGACAGTCTTTACGACCTTTGAGTTTGAAGGCCTGCTGATCCCGTGTACGGATCTCTCGGTGAGGGCCCCGGTGGGGCAGAGCTGGACACACTGGCCGCAGAATACGCAGGTGGAGTCCTCGATACCCCTCTCCAGGCCCGGGCCTATAAGGGTTTTCATACCCCTGTTCTGGAAGTCGATGGCACTGTAGATCGCCTTTTGGCTGCAAGCCCTTACGCAGATCCCGCAGGCGATGCACTTGTCCATGTTCCGCATGTAATAGCTGTTTGCCTCGACGGTCCTGGACGGCCGGGAGTATTCCTTCTTGGAGAATGTCTCGGGGTCTGCCTCGTAGTCGGTACCGTATTTGCGCAGTTTGCATTCGTGAACATCGGCGCAGCCGCACTTCATGCAGCGGCTTCCGTCCTTCAATACCTGCTGTTCCGTCAGTCCCAGGTTGTACTCCTGGAAGGGGCGGGAAAGCCTTACGTCGCCGGGGCAATGAACAGGGTGCTCCTGAGGCTGTTTCTCCTCATCGAGGAAATCCTCCGGTCCGAGGTCGTCCTGAACGACGTCACATTCGAACGGCCTGTGGGGAACGCCCTCCATGATGAAATGGTTGATCGATTCGGCTGCCCAGTGCCCCTCACCAATGGCTGCAGCGGCTATATCCGGGCCTGTGTTGAGGTCGCCGCAGACGAAAACACCCTCCATGGGTGTGGCAAAGTGACGGTCTGATTCTATCTTTTTCCCGTTGTGAATGTTCTCGGGAAGGGAAGAAAGGTCAGCCCCCTGTCCTATCGCGGCTATAACAGTATCGACGTCAAGGGTGAACTGCTCGCCTGTCGGTACAGGACGCCGGCGGCCCGAAGCATCCGGTTCGCCAAGCTCCATCTTTTCGCAGACAACGCGCTCAACTTTTCCGTTTCCTTCAACAGATACCGGAGCGGCAAGGAAGATGAATTCGACCCCTTCTTCCATTGCCTCGTCGATCTCGATCTTTTCAGCAGGCATCTCTTCCAGGGTACGCCGGTAGATAACAAATACCTTGTCCGCGCCGTAGCGGAGGGCACATCGTGAAGCGTCCATGGCCGTGTTGCCGCCGCCGATAACGGCTACCTTGTTCCCAAGTTCCACCTTTCGGCCGTTATTGACCTCGTAAAGGAAGTTGATCCCGCCCAGCACTCCCTTCAGGTTTTCGCCCGGGACTCTCATAGGCATGGATTTCCAGCACCCCATAGCAAGGAGTACAGAATCAAAATCTTTTCTGAGCTGATCCATGGTTACATCCCTGCCGAGAGCAGTGTTAAGTTTTGTCTCTATCCCGTGGGCCAGGATCCAGTCGATCTCCTTTTGCAGTATCGGCTGGGGGAGCCTGTAGTCGGGTATGCCGTACCTCATCATTCCACCCAGGGCGGGTTCCTTGTCGAACAGCGTGACGGCATATCCCATCCTTCTCAGGTAATAAGCTGCCGATATCCCGGCCGGGCCTCCGCCTACAATAGCCACCTTTTTACCATTCTCGCTTATTTCGGGGATCTTCCCCAGATCGCCGCTGTTGAGCCCCCAGTCTCCTATGTACCTCTTGATCTCCTTGATGGAGACGGGTTCTTCATCAACGAAATGCCTGCGGCACTTTTCCTCGCAGGGGGCCGGGCAAATCCGGCCGATGGAAGCCGGCAAAGTGATGTTTTCGTGCAGGGCGTCAAGAGATGCGCGGTACTCGCCTTCTGCGGCGTAGTTAACGTAGCCCTTGACATCACCCCTGGCAGGGCAGGCCAGCTGGCATGGGGGGCGGCAGTCGCCCACGTGGTCGGAGAGAAGAAGCTGCAGTGCAAGCTGCCTGGCGCCGTATACACGGTCGGTCATGGTCTGGATCTCCATGCCGTTGTTGATTGGCATTGCGCAGGCCCTTACAAGGTTCCTGGCACCTTTAACCTCCACGAGGCATACGGAGCAGCCGCCGTGTAGCGTCAGGTGAGGATCGTAACAGAGCGTGGGTATCTCTATGCCGTTCTCAGCGCATAGCTCCAGGATCTTCTGGCCGCGGTAGCCGAAGACCTCTTTCCCGTTAAGGATTACTTTTACGTCTCGATCCATTGTTCAAAGATCCTCCTTATTCAACGCTTATCGCCTTGACCGGGCAGACTGCCATGCATTGTCCGCATTTGATGCAGGTGTCCTGGTCAATGAGATGTGGTTTCTTGATCTCGCCGCTGATCGCGTTGACAGGGCACTGGCGTGCGCACTTGGTGCAGCCTATGCACTTTTCCGGGTCGATAGTGTAGTGGATCAGGGCCGTGCAGACCTTGGCGGGGCATTTCCTGTCGACGATGTGCGCTATGTACTCATCACGGAAGTACTTGAGGGTCGTCAGAACGGGATTTGGAGCCGTTCCGCCCAGGGCGCAGAGAGAACCGTCCTTGACTTTCTGTGCGAGCTCCTCCAGAAGATCCAGGTCTTCTATCCTTCCCTTGCCATCGCAAATGCGCTCAAGGATCTCAAGCATTCTTTTTGTCCCTATCCTGCAGAAGGGGCACTTGCCGCAAGACTCGTTCTGGACGAATGTCAGGAAGAACTTGGCAAAGTCCACGATACAGGTGTCCTCGTCGGTAACGACCATCCCGCCGGAGCCCATGATCGCTCCGGTGGCGTTTATCGATTCGTAATCGACCGGGGTGTCAAGCAGATGTTCGGGAAGGCACCCGCCGGAAGGGCCGCCGAGCTGCACGGCTTTGAACTTCTTGCCGTTGGGGATGCCTCCGCCGATATCGAATATGATCTCCCTTATCGTCATTCCCATGGGGACTTCCACAAGCCCTGTGTTGTTTACCTTTCCGGTAAGGGCAAATATCTTGGTCCCCTTAGATGTTTCCGTTCCTACGCTGCTGTACCATTCGCCGCCTTTCAAAACTATCTGCGGTATATTGGCCCAGGTTTCCACGTTGTTGATGTTGGTCGGTTTGCCCCAGAGACCCGAATTGGCAGGGAACGGCGGGCGTGGTTTAGGCATGCCTCTTTTCCCCTCGATAGAAGCCATCAGCGCCGTTTCTTCTCCGCAGACGAACGCGCCGGCACCCTCCTTGATATGGAGGTGGAAACAGAAATCAGTGCCCATGATGTTGTCGCCGATCAGGCCCATTTCCTCGGCCTGGGCAATGGCGTTCTTGAGCCTTTTTATCGCAAGGGGATATTCAGCCCTGCAATAGATATAGCCTTCGTCGGCACCTATAACATAGGCCCCTATGAGCATCCCCTCTACAACACAGTGTGGGTCGCCCTCAAGAACTGAACGGTCCATGAAAGCGCCGGGATCGCCTTCGTCAGCATTGCAGATAATGTACTTTTTGTCTCCCGGGGCCATCCTTGCGAATTCCCATTTCTTGCCCGTGGGGAAACCTGCTCCTCCGCGGCCTCTCAGACCCGAGTTCTTTACACTCAACAGTGTTTCCTCGGGGGTCATTTCGAGAAGAGCCTTGGCCAGTGCCTGGTAGCCGTCCCTGGCAATATATTCCTCAATGTTGTCCGGGTTGATATAGCCGCAGTTCTTCAGAGCTATCCTGAGCTGTTTCCCGTAGAAAGGAATGTCCCTGTAGTGGGGGATCTTTTCCATCTTCTCGTCGTGGGTCGTGTAAAGCAGGCGCTGAACGATCCGGCCCTTGTACAGGTGTTCCTCGACTATCTCAGGTACATCTTCAGCGGTAACCTTGCAGTAAAAAGCCCCCTCGGGATATACGACTACTATGGGGCCCATCTCGCACATGCCGTGACATCCCGTCTCGACAAGCATTACTTCCTTATCAAGGCCGCGGTGTTCCAGTTCCTTTTTCAAGGCGTCAAAAACGGCACCGGAACCGCTTGCCGTGCAGCCTGTCCCCTTACATACCAACACGTGGGCGCGATACAAAGCCATTTCAAGTGCCCCCTAATCTGTTTGTCCGATGACCTTGTCTTCGACTATCCTGCCGTTGACCAGGTGTTCGGTTATGATCCTGACAACGTCATCAGGTCCGACATCGCCATAGGTGATGCGAGGCTCGCCTGGACGGATAACGTCAACAAGTGGTTCCTTCTGACACATGCCGATGCAGCCGGTTGTTTCCACGGCAACCTCTTTAAGGCCTTTTTTGTCCAGTTCCTCGAGGATCACCGTCATTACTTCTCTGGCGCCGGCAGCAATGCCGCATGTCCCCATCCCCACTATTATCCTTGTTTTGCCCCCGGAACGAGCCGCAGTGAGGTCCTTCGACTGTTCCTTGATCCTGCGCAGATCTTCGAGGCTCCTGATCTTTTCCAAAACTTTCATTCCCCCCCTGACCGGAGATCATCTATATTTTGTCTTATGAAACTTTTCAGCCATAAAGCTACTTCCGGTAATGCGAAAAAACTCCTGTCTTCCAAAACTTCAAGCAGCTGGTCTGTTCCTGTCTCGAAAATATTCTCATTGAACCTGTAAGTGAACGAAAAGGATCTATCGGGCCATCCGACCATCAGTGCCATGACCGTTGCAGGAATATCACCGAGAGGAGGGCAGTCGATGCAATCTCTGTTGAAGACCGCGCTTATCCTGGTGCCCTTGCCCTTCTCGGATCTGATCTCTATTCCTCCCCCGCATGTTTCTGCCGCCTGTTTCAGAAAGGGGATCCCGAGCCCTACCCTCCGTTCGGTACGGGTAGTGTAAAAGGGGTTATCTACCATTGCCAGCTGTTCAATGTCCATGCCGCTTCCGTTGTCCGAAACCTGTATCTTCAACAGGTTGTCCGCGGCGTTCTCAATGATCTCTATCTCTACAAGAGATGCTCCTGCCTTAAGAGAGTTTTCGGATATGTCGAGAACGTATTGAGACAGATCCTGAAGCATCCCTGTTCTTACTTGTAATTTTCCAGGATAGGCTGAATGCTGTCAGGTGTGAGCCTTCCGTAGGTCACATCGTTTACCATGACCACAGGTGCAAGGCCGCAGGCACCAAGACAGGCAACAGGCTCCAGAGTGAACCGGAGGTCTTCGGTTGTTTCGTTCTCACTGATCTTGAGAATGTCCATTACCTTTTCAAGGATCTTCAGGCTACCCCTGACATGGCATGCCGTTCCCCTGCATATCCTGATAATATGCCTTCCCCGAGGTTTCAGGTGGAATTGTGCGTAGAATGTCCCTACTCCGTAAATTTCTGCGGTAGGTATGCCAATTTCCCTGGAGAGTATCTCGATCGCATCTTCCTGGAGATATCCGAAATCGTGCTGGATGGCCTGGAGAATGGGAATAAGGCTGCCCTGCTTCCCCTTCCAGGGTTTGACAATTTCCCTGATCTTTTCTTCAACTTCCGATGCCTGGATCGTCACAAATACCACCACCTGGATAATTTTTTCAGGTCAAATGTTCACACAAACAGGTGAATAATATCACTTTCACGTCTCAATGCAAACCATTCCGGTTACAAGGTCCAAAATCGGATCATTTCATGGGCAAATCTCCCTCCTGATAGATCTCCATGGGCGTTCTCTAGTCGCCCCAAGGCCATAATATCTTCCTTCCGGATTCCCCTTTAAAAGCCATCTCTATCTCCCGGAAGGATGGTCTTTCCAGCATTACAGGCGTTGTCCGGTCAAGGCTGATATCCATGAGACGATGGGCGTCCGAGGTCCTTATCACGTTCCGCCCACCCGTTTTTGCTTTCCACTCGAGCGCCTCATCACCTGACAGGCATCCCGTAAGTTCGACAGCGTCGACCTTGAGATCCCCGGGGATCATGCCCAGGACGGCAATGTAGGAATAGACCGGTCGGTCAATATGGGCCAGAATGCTCAAGCCGCCTGCAACTGCTGCCCTTTCGATTATCTCGTCGGCTGTCGCGTTCATGCCCTGGACCAGAAGGATCTCATGTTCCCTGATGATATTGTTTTTCTCATCGATCTCGATCTGGTCCCCGAATTTTTCAGGTCTGTTAAGGATCCTGGGAAGCCTCTCTTTTACCCACTCCTCAAAAAGGGCCGCTCTCTCCGGGTCAGGGAAAAGACAGAGTACATGTATATCCTCTGCGGACTGGACCTCCAGTCCGCAGATAACCTCTACTCCCGACCCTTCGGCCGCTTTTTTGACAGCCCTGGAATTTCTTGAGGAGTTGTGATCCGTTATGGCAATAATATCTACATGTTCCTCGATGCATCTTCTTATGATATCGGGTGCCCCCATATCCAGTTCCGCACATGGTGACAGGACTGTATGGATATGGAGGTCCATGTGGAACAGTTCCATTACTCCGCGCGGTTCCTTATTCCCATGCCGTGAAGAACTCCGCAAAGATCGAAGGAATCCATTTCCACCGTTGCCAGCGCTATCCCCTCCTTCAGGCATTGCTCCCTTAGATCCGGCGATGGGGAGCGCCCTGATGCAAGTAGAACAAGAGGGATCTCCTTGAGGAGGGCTACAGCTGCCACGTTGACATGGTTCTGAATGGTTACCCAGAGGGCCCCGTCCGGGGAGGAACCCATAACGAAACTCAGCAGGTCCCCGGTAAATCCCCTTGTTATCTCACAGTCTCTTTCGGGGTTGACATGGACAGTTACGCACTTCAGGTCTTCAAGAATATCCTTGATCTTCATTCGTTCTCCTCCGGTGTCATGGTATGGACCAGTCTTTTTGAAAGGACGTTCATCTCTTTGGACAGGTTCCCCATTTTTTCCCTCAGCCGGAAGATGCAATCGTCAAGGGATGCCTCTCCCCTGACGATGTCCTCGGCCATTACCCTGCAGGTGGGGCGTCCGCAGGTCCCACAGTCGAGGTGAGGCAATTCAGCATATACTGATTGAAGCTCCGAAAGTTTCTCCATGGCCCTGGCCATGTCCCTGCCGAGAGGCATCTGTTCAATGGGGCGGATAGGTTCCTGCATTTTCCATATCCCTGCATTGAACATCTCTTCGATGACGGATGTCTCCTTTTTGCTTATGTCGGTGGAGAATCCGCTGTTCTCGATCTTAAGTTGACTCAGGAAGGACGATTCAGCGTTGGCGATACCGCCAATGCATCCCATGTCGCACATCCTGGCCTCGATATAATCGACCCCCTTCAGCCGGCGGAGTTCAATATCCTGAAGGATCCCGATAACATTCCTCATTCCTGAAACCGCAAGGGTCCGCAAGGGCCTTGTTTCGAACATCCTGACATGCCTTGCCTCTCCTCCGGATGCCGCCCAGCTGACCCAGCGGGAATTTGGGACCAGCGCGCCGCCCGGCTTTGCGGGGGTGTAGTTCCTGGAAAGGATCTCCCTGACCACCCTTGCGGTGGAGACCACATGGTCGACGGAACTGGCTTCACGTCCCAGCGGTTTTTTAACCATGGCTATCCTGGCAGGGCAGGGTACCGCGAGGGTGGAGGGGATATCGTACCTGTTGTGGTGAGCCCTCCATATATCAATGCATGTTTCAAGCGGGGATTCGACAGGGGACAGGTTGGGAATGAGCTCCGGGAATCTTATCTGGATCAGCCTGACCACCGATGGGCAGTAGGTGGATATCATCGGGAACTCCCGTGAAGAGTCATGCTCTATAACCCGTGCCTGGGCCAGAGCCGCAAGGTCGAACGCGAGAGCGGCCTCCTTGAAAATGGGGTCGAAACCCATATCCCTCAGGATGTCCTGAAGTATCGAGGGATCTGGAGGCCATGAGAACTGGGTGCAGAGCGCGGGATCAGTTACCAGGAGCGTGGGCCGCTTGCCAACCACGGAATCCCACTCCGTCTCCTTCAGGGAGATGGCCCGGTGGCGGCATATCCTTAGACATTCACCGCAGGAGATACATCGTTCCTCGATTATCTTCAGTTTTCCCCGGATCACTCTCATGGCTTCCGTGGGGCAGGCCTTAATGCAGTTTACGCATCCCCGGCAGGATTCACCCGAGATATCTATGCCGTGGGGCATTATTCAACACCCCCTTCGTCCTTCAAAAAAATTACTATCCGCAGGGTTGTCCCTTCCCCGGGTTTTGTTTCGATGTCCAGCTCATCGGAATACTTCTTGATATTGGGAAGACCCATTCCCGCACCGAAACCCATTTCCCGTACAAAATCCGGGGCGGTGGAATACCCCTCCTGCATGGCCAGGGAAACGTTTTCTATCCCGGGGCCTTGGTCTTTAGCCACGATAGTGATCCTGTCCCCCTCAAGTTCCATGGCAATGATCCCTCCGCCTCCATGGATGACAGCGTTCATCTCTGCCTCATAGGCCACTATGGATGTCTTCCTGCAGATATCTGCAGGTATCCCCAGCGACTTCAGGGTTTCCTTGAAGTCCGATGCGGTCTCTCCAGCTGAAAGAAAGTCAAGAGGCTTTACCTCTCTCTCTATCACAAAGGAGTCCCGGCTGTTCAAGGAGCTCACCTTTTAGCGCACAAGATCGGTTTGACTCCTGCCTGGAAAAGCATTCCGCAGGTCTCAAACATCGTTTTATACGTGATGATGAAAGGGATGCCAAGTTTTCCTGCCAGTTCGATGGTCTCCCGGGGAGGTTTTTTCCCCCGCACGAAGACAACGGCTGGTATGTCTATCATGCTGGCCGTCCTCATGATCTGGATATTGGTAAGGCCGGTGATCATAAGTACTCCGGGCCTTGCCAGGGCAAGCACGTCGCTCATCAGGTCCGACGCAAAGGCGGACTGAATGTCTATTCCAAGATCCATCTCCCCGTTAAGCGGTTCCGCATCAAGAATTGAAACTATTTCGCTAAGGAGCATGAGCCGACCTCCAAAGATCAAGAAAGTGATTATGATAACTATATCATGTTTCTATTATAAAAGCCTCCCTGTACTGGAAATTTCCTGACATTCCATTTGAACTTGTGACCAGTAACCGGTCCCGTTCCCGATATGACCGCGTGTTGCCTTCCTCTCCTGGGGATGTAGTGCTAAAGTAAACCTTGACAGGCAGGGGAAAGAATGTAAAATACCATAGGGGGGTATAGAAGGGTTACCGGGTCTGTTCTCCTATGGTGAAAATATTTCAGGGGGTGGATATCATGTCAGACATAAAGGTCTATTCAACGCCGACTTGTCCCTGGTGCGTAAAGCTTAAGGATTACCTCAAGTCCAGGGATGTTGATTTCGAGAATATCGATGTCAGCGCCGACAGGGAAGCGGCCATGGAGATGGTGAAAAAGACCGGCCAGATGGGAGTTCCCGTCGCGAAGATCGGTGATGTCTACATAGTCGGGTTCGACCAGGCCAGGATAGACGAAGAACTGAAGAAACTGGGATAAAGCAGGGGTTATCCTGAAAACAGAAGGACCCTTTCCCGGCGGGGCGGCATTTGTCGTCCCGCTTTTTTTGACCCTCTGGTACAATACAGTGGTCATGCTTTCATGATAGTGAGTTGTAAATTTAAGGGCGGGGGCAGTTTCGATGGAGAAGATCTTGCGGATCGATCATGGCGCGGCCTTTCCAGGGTCCGATGCGGAAAGAGTCCTCACCGGGATGGAAGGACTCCTCAGGAAGTCATCGGACGTTTTGACGGCTGGAGCGTTGGAGGGACGGGATGGATTCGGCTGGTTCGATCTGCCCGACACCTCTCCGGAGGGTATTTATGAGGAGGTCTCATGGCTACTCGGTTTTGATTCTGTCGTCCAGATAGGGATCGGGGGGTCTGCCCTGGGGAATATAATGCTCTCCCGGGCTCTCTGTCACCCCTATTACAACGAGCTTACCCGCAATGAGAGAAAGGGGCCAAGGTTCTACGTTGCCGACAATGCAGACCCGGAAGGAACGTCGGCAATACTGGATATGATAGACCCTTCCGGAACGGCCTTCATTGTGGCCAGCAAATCGGGCGCGACCGCGGAAACTATGGCTAACTTTCTCTTGTTCCTTGACAGGCACAGGAGATCGGGCACCGGTGACCCCCGCGACAACTTTATGGTAGTGACCGACCCCCGGGAAGGGGCACTGAGAGCCTTTGCCAGGGAGACCGGCTGCCGCAGTATGACCATACCCAGCTCGGTCGGGGGGAGGTTCTCCGTACTTTCGCCTGTGGGCCTTCTCTCTGCCGCTGCCCAGGGCGTAGACATAGATTCACTTCTCCTTGGTGCTTCTGCAATGAAGGAGAGGCTCGCCCGATCGGATACCATACAGGAGAACCCGGCGTGCGTAATGGCCGCCGCGGCAATATGGAACTTTGACCAGGGCAGGAACATGCTTGCCATGATGCCCTATGCCGACAGGCTGGAATCCTTCTCTGAATGGTTCTGCCAGCTCTGGGGCGAGAGTCTTGGCAAGAACAGCTGGGGGAGTACCCCGGTAAGAGCACTTGGGGCAGTCGACCAGCATTCCCAGGTACAACTATATTCCCAGGGACCCGACGATAAGCTTTTTCTCCTGCTGACCCCTACATCCAGGAAAGATCTGACCATGCCTGAAGCTGGTGAAACCAGCCTGAAAAGCCTGGGTTACCTTTCCGGAAAGGGTTTGGGCTCAATGCTCGACCTTGAGGCGATGTCAACGGCAGCGGCACTTATCAAGGCAGGAAGGCCTGTTCTCTGGAGCGAAGTGCCGGTTATCGACGCTTATATTCTCGGTTCACTGGTTTTCTTCTTTGAATATGCCACGGCACTTACTGGTATCGCAAAAGGGCTGAACCCCTTTGACCAGCCCGGTGTGGAGCAGGGCAAGAGGTACACCTACGGCTTGATGCAGAGGCCCGGTTTTGACGGGGATGCCGCTGAAGCGCAGGAGCATTTCTCTTTGGCGCGGCGAAATACGGCCGCTATCTGAAAGGTACGTGAAAAGGTCTTGGTTGTTCATTTAGCCAAATCAGCTGAAAAGGTAAAATTTTTCCTGAACGATGCCCGCAGAAGCGGGCTTGCTATTGGCCTTGTCCCGACGATGGGTTTCCTGCACGAGGGGCACCTTTCCCTTGTACGCACCGCAAGAGAAGATAATGATATCTGTGCCGTATCGATCTTTGTCAATCCTCTCCAGTTCGGGCCATCTGAGGATCTGGAGGCATACCCTAGGGATCTGGAGAGGGACCTTCGGTTGCTGTCGCGTGAGGGAGTGGACCTCGTCTTTGTTCCGGAAGTGGCGGAGCTTTATTCCCCTGACAGGTCGGTTCTTGTGACGGAAAACTTGCTGAGCAGGTGTCTCTGTGGTTCAGCCCGCCCCGGTCATTTTGATGGCGTATGTACCGTGGTCCTCAAACTATTCAATATCGTACGTCCCGACAGGGCATATTTCGGGCAGAAAGATTATCAGCAACTTCAAATAATAAAGAGGATGGTCAGGGACTTGAACGTCCCTGTCGAGATAATCGGTTGCCCGATAGTCAGGGAAAGGGACGGCCTGGCAATGAGCAGTCGGAACATCTATCTTGACCAGCCTGCAAGGGAAGCCGCCCTATCCCTGTCTCGCGCCCTGGGTGAGGCCCGGTCCCTTTTTGAGGAGGGAGAAAGGAGACCTGATGTTCTCCTCTCGGCCGTCAGGAGAACAGTATCTTCCTGTCCTTTGGTGGTCCTCGAGTATGCTGAGGTCAGGGATGCCGAAGATCTTTCGCCTGTAGCGACAGTGAAAAAACAAGCGGTTCTTGCGCTGGCAGCCAGGGTGGGCAGGGCAAGGCTGATAGACAACATCCTGCTTGAACCCGGTGTCACTTGCTCCAGGTTTCCTCGATCCTGACGTTCATAAGCGCATGCAGGACCTGGGAACGGATGTCGGGTATCTCCTTTTCAAGTCCCCGGACCAGGTCCTTGATCCTGTTTCTCCGGCTCTCCCGGGAGAAAGGGCACATGGGTGGCATGGGGGTTATACCCAGCCTCCCGACCTCGTTCCCGATCTCGGATTCTGTGAGTAACACAAGGGGCCTGATCAGCCAAAGTCCTGTCCTGCTCCTCCATGATCTGGGCGAAAAACACCTGAATTTCCCTGCGTGAAAAAGGTTGAGCAGAACTGTCTCGACGGCGTCGTCCAGATTATGTCCCATCGCCACCGTTGTAGATCCGGCCTCCCTGGCATATTCGAAAAGTGCTCCCGCCCTCATGTTGGAACAGAAACTGCACGGGGATCTTTCATCCCTCATCCTGATGATCTCAAGAACGGGAGAGTGGATCACTCTGAAAGGGACATCAAGGGATCTGCACAGATCCTCCACGACACCAGGGTCTGCATTGCCCCCGGTAATATCCACCATTGAAGCCTCCAGGGAATACTTCACGGGGCTTCTCCATCTTAGAGATGACAGTGCCAAAAGCAGGAGGATGCTGTCCTTTCCTCCGGATAGACCGACATTGATCCTGTCCCCTGGCTCTATCATTCCGAAATCACAGATGGCTTTTCCGATCTTCGAAGCGATGGAACTGGAGACCGGCAGGAATGTCCTGTTTTTCAGGATAGGCACCTCCGGGAATAACTGGATTGCGCAAGCGCTTGGTCTTCCAATAGGTTATAATTCCTACACATAGTTTTGTTATCATGGTCCTGGCAGTATTTTCGCCGCAGCCCGACCATTTTACACTGATCAGGATAGCAGAAAAGGCTTCATCTTCTGATAGATTCTGCTTTGGGAACATCCTGCCATGGTTTTTCCCTGGAGGTGGTTTTTTGGAAAAGGCCCGGGTTCTTCTGGCAGCTCCTCACCGGTTAGTTCGCGAAGCTCTTGGCAGGGCGATCGACCAGGAAGAAAATATCACACTTGTCGGATCAACTGACGACAGCCTTGAAGCTTACAGGTTGGCCAGGGAACATCGGCCGGACGTTATTCTTTTCGACCTCGATTCCAGCCGGATGGACTGGGCTAACTTCGTCAGGGAATTATCGGTTTCCTGCAGGGGGGTCCGTTTCCTGGCACTTTCGCCGGACGGGGACATCCAGAGGATCTCCAGCCTGTGCGAAGCAGGAATTCACGGCTGTGTATGTTTTTCGTCCCCCTTTTCCGAGCTGGTCAGGGGACTTCGCAAGGTACTCGATGGAGATCTCTTTTTTGACCAGGGGGTATCCGATGGCTTGCCTGAAGTTCTCAGCAGGATCAACGAAGGAGCGCTCCTTCTCAGGGGATTGACAGCGAGGGAAAGGGAAGTGGTCTACCTGGTGTCGCAGGGTTTCAGCAACCAGCAGATCGCCCGTGAGATGGTCCTTTCTGAAAAGACAGTCAAGAACCATATAAGCCATATCCTGCGTAAGCTGGACCTTAAGGATAGAACCCAGGTTGCAATTCTGGCGTGGAAAACCGGATTGGCGGTCAACGGACCGGCTTGAAGAACAGTGGAGATCAGAGCAGCGAACGGGAGGAGTCAGGTTGTCTGTAAGAAGAGGTCTGGCCGCGTTTATTGCCCTTTCCTTCGGGGTTAGTTCGATCGTACTTGTTGCCAGCTTTGACAGGTCCACCTTCCAGCTGATCTCGCATGCCCACAAGACACGTCTGGTATGTGTCATTCTGCTTGTTATCATGGCCTGGGCCTTTGACGCCCTCAAACTTTTTTTCGTTGTCAGGGCGGCGGGAGAGAAAATAAGCTACAAACTTGCGGTTCTCCTTAACTGGCTCCGGTATTTCGGTTGTGCCATAACACCCATGCAGAGCGGCGGGGGGCCTTTCCAGGTTTATTTCCTGTTCAGGAACCGGATACCCATAGGAAAAGGTGTGGCCATAACTCTTACAAGCACGCTGATGACCCTTTTCCAGTTGGGGTTGATCGTCCCTGTGGCTCTCTTTCTTCAACCGGAATTGCTCCAGGGGCGGAAACTCCTCCAGGGTGTCTTTTCCTATGTTCTCGTTTTTGTTCTTGTCTCATGGTCCATAGTTGTGATAAGCCTTCTAAGGCCAAGGGTGATCAAGAAATGGGCCGGCGGGATCACGCTCCTTCTTAAACGCTGGGGGTTTTTCAAACCCGTGAAAGTGCTTCGTGTAGTAAGGAGGATAAACAGGGAGATAGACACCTACAACAAGAATTTCCGAGTTTTTTTCTCTTCCGGCATGCCTCTTTTTGCCGTAGGGTTCCTCTTTTCCTGCCTTCAGATGTTGGCCATGTTCTCTATCCTCCCCTGTCTTATCTGGTCAGTAGGACTGGAGGTAAGTTTCATTGAGGCCTTCCTCGCCCAGGCCCTTTTCCTGTTCATTCTTTACTTTGTCCCCACACCGGGCGCAAGCGGCGTGGCCGAGGGCGGGGGTGCCGCTATTTTCAGTTTTCTTGTCCCCTGGAACGTTGCAGGGGTAATGGCCATAACCTGGCGATTCTTCACAGAATACCTTTCGATAGCCATGGGTGCCGCGGTAGCGGTGAAGATGCTTGGTTGGGGTATGGCGGAGGAACTGCTCAGTACCGATTCGGAAGAAATGCTGGAGAAAAAGAAATGAAAGGAACAGATCCGGGAGCACTTGCATTCAGGTACAGGGGAGGGGTGTGGACCATCTTTTTCCTGTTGGTCCTGTCCCTGTCGGATCCCGGTGGTGTCGATCCCCTGCCGGGTCTTTTTTTTGTCGTTCTGGGACAGGGCATCCGGTTCTGGGCTGCGGGCACGATAACCAGGTACAGGGGCGAGGAAGTCGGGGCCGGCAAGCTTGTGACCTGGGGTCCCTACACTCTGGCAAGGAACCCCCTGTACGTGGGCAATGCCTTTATCGGGACCGGATGGTGCATGCTTTCAGGAAGCTTTTACGCTTTCCTGCTTTTCATTTTCGTTTTCATTGTACTTTACGTGATCCTGGTCATTCCCTACGAGGAGTCGTTTCTTAAGGCCAGTTTCCCGGGGGAGTTTGAGCAGTATTCAAAAAAGACCGGGAGATTCTTCCCCATTTCAATGCCTGCCATAAGCGACCTTGCCGGTCCCTTTCAGGCGGCCGTGCTATGGAAGAGCGAAAGACACTCCCTCTGGGTGACCTTGGCAGGAACGCTGGTAATACTTTCCCGGAGGTGGTGGTGATGCTCTCCTGGCACAGGAGAAGCCCCCGGGAGGAAGTTTTGTCTTCAGTACTGAATTCACCTTGTGGCCGCTGGCTCGTTGAATGGTCCTCCGGTGGACTGTGCAGCATAAAGTCTCCGGGGGATCCAGTTCAGGACCGCCCAGGTCAGGATATATTGCCGATATGGCTTGAAAAAGCATGGGAGCTTTTCTGGGAGGGAGAGACATTCCATGTGACCTTCTGCCTTGAAAGGCCGATACATGATTTCACCCGAAGGGTGTATGAAGTCACGGCCGGTATCCCGTTCGGGGAAACCATGACCTACGGGCAGGTGGCAGAGATATCAGGCAACCCCCGTGCTGCCCGAGGCGTAGGCTCCATCATGCGCTCAAACCCTTGGGCACTGTTCATACCATGCCACAGGGTCATTGGGGCCGACGGCGACCTTCGAGGTTACGGGGGTGTCTGGGGGATCCCCCTGAAGAAAAGACTTATAGCCTATGAGAAAAAGATCAGCATGGACAACCGGGAACTCTTGATCAGGGATAGCGAAAAACGGTAAAAGGTTTTTAAAACCTCATTATCTGCTCCCCGTAAAGGTTCTGCCAGAGGTTGTTGTATATCTCGCCCTTTGGGACCTCCCTGGCGGCAAAACCCTCTTCTATGGCTGCCTGTCCCACCGCCTCCGCGACCCTGGGGGCCGCTTCATCGCAGAAAATATCGGGCATTATCTTGTCAGGCCCGAGCCTTCTTCTGTCCACCACGTTGGCCAGTGCCCTGGATGCGGCCAGCAGCATGTTGTGGTTCAGGACCGTTGCCCTGACATCAAGCAGCCCTCTCATGATACCAGGGGAGGAAAGGGTATTAGGCATGGCGTTGCTGTAACCTGGCCCACCGGTTGCGACAATGGCCGCTCCGGCCGCGACAGCCTCCTCAGGGAGTATCTCCGGTTCAGGAAGTGCCATCGCCATGATCACCGCTTTTCCTGACATCTTCTTGATGTATTCGGCGGGGAATACACCCCCCCTGGAAAGGCCAATGAAAATGTTGGCACCTTCAATTGCTTTTTCCAGCCCTCCCGTCCTTTTTTCCGGATTGGTCTTTTCGGCCAGCTCCTGCTGTACATGGTTCATTCTGGGGTTCTCTTCGCAAAGAATGCCCGAACTGTTAAGTACGGTTATCCCGGCAGCTCCGGCCTTGAGAAGGAGTTCCGCTGTTGCGATGCCTGCCGATCCAGCCCCGTTGATGACGATCTTCATATCCTCGAGTTTTCGGCCCTGTACCTCCAGAGCGTTCCAGATGCCGGCCAGGACTATCACTGCGGTGCCATGCTGGTCATCACAGAGAACGGGAATGTTCAACCTGTGCCTGAGTTCCCTGACGATCGTAAAGGTCTTGGGGCTTGCGACATCCTCTATGTTGATGCCTCCGAGGGTGGGTGCAATAAGTGTGCAGTAATGGATAATGTCTTCTGTATCCTGGGTGTCAAGACACATGGGGAGAGCGTTGACGTCACCGAAAAGTTTGAAGAGGAGACATTTCCCCTCGATGACCGGCAGGGCAGCGTAGGGTCCAACGTTCCCGAGGCCAAGGACAGCGCTTCCGTCGCTGATAACGGCGATCCTGTTCCCACGGCCAGTGTACTCGTAGCTCATTCCCTCATCCTGCTGGATCGCGAGAGAGGGAGGGACACTTCCCGGGATATAAGCCAGCGCCATATCCTCTTCGTTATGGATGTTGATGGTTGGGTAGATCTTGATCTTTCCCCTTGCCTTCCGGTGGAGTTCCAGGGCTCTGGTCCTGTCTATCGGCATAGGTTTTCCTCCCTGTTGATAGTGGTTTCCTTGATCTTCACGCCTTGAAAAAGGGGAGCATCGACTTGAACTGCTCCGTGCCGGCCCTGCCCAGCAGCTGATATACTACCGTCTCAACGGGGGCCACAAGAGCCCCGGCCGAGAGCATCGCTTCGCAGGCAAGTCGGTGATGGTCCGGGTCCCTGCTGGAACAGGCATCGGCCGCAACAGCCACACGCAGGTCCATCGCCAGAAGGTCCATTACAGTTCCCAGGACACAGATATGGCTCTCCACTCCGGCCACAATGACCTGATCCCTTCCTTCTGTGCGGAGGAACTCCTCAAAGCCGTCTTCCATACAGCAGGAAAAGTGGATCTTCTCCATTTTCCCGGCCTGGGAAGGCAGTTTCTCGATCACCGACGGTACGGTTCTCCCAAGCCCTTTGGGGTAGTGCTCGGTATACTTCACAGGGACGGTCGTTACTTTGCAGGCCTCAAGCAGTATCCCGGTATTTCTCGCCACTTTTTCCCAACCGAAAACTGCGGGAAGCATTTTCTCCTGCAGGTCAATAACGAGCAACTGGGCTCTCCGCGGATCGATCCTGAAAGGTATCATCAGAACGCACCCCGTTTCCTTCAATAATCTGGCATCTGGGGTTATTATAGAGCAAAGAAGGCTCGACTTCTGCCGTGTGTATTTTTGTGAAATGTGTTATGCTCTGAAAACTTGAGCCCGAGGGAGGTGTGTTTCATGGGCGCTATTGAACCGGAATGGAACAATGAAAGGGAAGATCTTGAGTTGAACGGGGAATGGACAGTAGGGGATATCCTCAAGGCGATATCCTGTAAGGGATTCCCACCCTACATCGAGAGACTTTCTTCGCAGATCCAGGAATGGATGATAGCAGCTCTCTCCGGAGAAGGGGAGATGTCTGCCGATGAGTTCCTGTTCGGTTTCGGAGACAGGAAACAGGGGGACCCTGAAGCACTCGTCTCTCAGCTTGACTGGGTGGAAAAGTTTGCCGATATTCTGCCGGCCACCTCTGAGCCCGTGGGACACGAGGATGCTGTTGTGCTTTGCCTTGGCCCAGTCGATTTTGACGAGGGCATGAGAATGGCCATCGATTATGCCGCTCTGTTCGGAAGAGACCATTGCAGGCGCGTCTGGATGCTAAGCGACAGCTGGGTTATCGGTGAAGTGGTTCGTTACGTTCAGCACTTCAGCGCTCTTGCCTCTCATGGCGTGGAACTGAGATTCATAATGGTCACCCCCTGGGGCTGGACTGAGATCCCTATCGCCCTGGAAGCGGGGGAGGCTGGCAAACTCCGCTGGGAAGGCAAATCACGGCAGGAACACAACAATAACCACTTGCGGCGAAACAAGCATGACGATCCCAACCAGAAATAGCGGATAATTAATGCAATAAAGAGGGGACCGGCCAGGAGGCCGGTCCCCTCTTTGATCTTCGCTTCTAGCCCCCGCTGATCATGTGAATGATCTGAACGTTGGCATTATCGGGGACCTCGGTTATGTCAAAGTCATCCCGCGGAACGGGAACGGAGTCTATCCAGACCGCCAGCAGAGGGAAGACATATCTCTTGGCGTCAATAATATCCCTCACGGTCATCTCCCTTTTCCATTCCATGGGTTCCCCGTTGACTGTGATCATGATCTTAGTCCTTCCACTGATCCTCCGGCTTTGCGTGCTTTTCGACAACGGCAATTACCTCGGGGATGTCCATCCCGAGTTCTTTCAGTTTCTTGACAGTGGGTATTCCGTTCTTGTCCCAGCCACGGCGCTTGTAGACAGTGTCGACAAGTAATTCCCACTGCTCCCTGCGGATCTTCTGCAGTCTGTCGCACTTCTCCTGGCTCGAAAGGCCTGCCGGGTCGATGCCGCCAGTCTTGAGTTCGTTGTCGTAATACTCTGTCCTTGCCTCCCACTCATCTGCCCAGACCGGCCCGAGGGCCCTGTCGGGTATGTTGTGGAACTTCCTGGTGCCCTTGCCCAGGCGCAGCTGGAAGACGCGCTGGAAATTGTAGACCCGCTCCGACTGGAGGACCAGTTCTTCCTTGGTTATCTTCTTGCCGGTAACGGCTTCAAAGATATCGACGTAGTTCTGCACGTGTTCGGGTACCCTTGCAGCTTCCTGAGGGCTATGTTTGGTCGCATTGTCCTCTGGTTCGATATCGTTCCAGGGGAGCTTGCAGAGTCCCACCAGGGAAAACCAGGTCCTGAAGTTGGGGAAGTAGTGCAGGGCCTCGGCCTTGTCCTCGAAGGTGGGAAGCTGCTTGTTGACCCTGTCCATGAAGATCAGCCATGCCTCGTCGTGCTGAGGACCCTTGAGGGTCAGGAAGTAACCGCCCCACTGGGCAATCGACTCCTTGGGCACGTACTCGGAGACCTCGATACCCTGGCCTTCCATGCCGATCCTCTCCATGACCTTCCTGTCGGCACCGAACTTCTCGGCGAAGAGGTCCTTCATCTTGTGGATGCCCTTGCCGACCATCAGGGCGAAATCGTCCTTGCCCTCCCCCAGGCGATGGAGAAGCTCCATGATATCGTCCTTGTTGCCGAATTTAAGGTCCAGGCCGTTGGTGTTATCCTTGCTGATCAGCCCCAGCTCGTAGCATTCGCAGACAAAGGCTATACCGGTCCCGAGGGATATGGTGTCAAGACCGTAATGGTCTGCGTAGAAGTTGGTCTCCGTGGTCCATTCCGGGTCGAATACACCAACGTTGGAACCCAATCCCGCTGCCGTCTCGTACTCCGGTCCGTCGACGGTTATCTTTTTACCCTTCCAGGGTCCTGTCTTAAGTTCATAACCATCCACAGCCTTTGCGCAGGCCATGGTGCAGCCGTACCAGCATCCGTCGGCTATCCCCTGGGTGAACATCTTCTCGTAGACCTTGGAATGAATGTTGTCGGCGTCCTTGTGCTGTCCGAACTTGTAGTTGTTGGTAGGTAGAAGGTGATATTCATTCATTATCTCGTTGAGGTGCGGGGTGCCGGCAGTGCGCATCCTGCACTGCTTTGAGTCAAGGGTGATGATCTCCTTGTGAAGCTTTGCTCCGAGCCTGGTGAGGGTATCCACGTCGGCAGGGTTGTTTGCGGTCCCGCTAAGGTCGTGGGTTTTTACCACAACTGCTGCGATCTTCTTGTCGCGGAGGATAGTTCCGCCGCCGCCGCGCCCTGCCTGCTTGAGTCTAGGCATCTTGCGGTGACTGTCCCAGAAGCTGCTGTTGATGCAGCCCCAGAAAGAAGTTTCAGCTCCTTTGCCTGCGGTCAGAACAGAGGAGAAACGTCTGTCGTTGATATCGTCGGGATCCCCGAAATATTCGTGGAGCGCCTCGGTCACGGTGTAGGCGTTTACATCGTCAAAGGGCGACTCAAGGATCTTGACCTTCTTCTCGTCGGCGTCGACAACGACCACAACATCCTTCTGGGCCTTTCCCTGGATCTCTATGGCATCCCAGCCCGCGAACTTCAGCAGCGGGCCGAAGTGGCCTCCGGCGTTGCTGTCATAGGTCTGATCGGTGAGAGGAGAGACGAATACAGCGTAGAATTTGCCCATTCCGGGGTACTGGGTCACTCCGCAAAGGGGCCCGCCGGATATTACGACCTCGTTCTCGGGGTCGTTCCATTTCGTAGTATCCTTCACCGAATCCCAGAGCAGTTTCAGACCGAAGCCCCTTCCCCCGGTGAATTTATCCTTCATATCTTCGGAGACGTCCTTCGACTCGAAGGTCATGTCGCCTACGTTGACCTTCAGGGTCTTGCCGGTGTAGCCCCTGAAAGGTTTTGCCGGGTCGTAGGACCATTCGGCAAGTACTTTCATCTTCTCCATTACAAGTTCCCCCCTTGAGATTTGAACTGTAAAGCATCTCTATCCCGCCAGATCGGCAGGATGTTCTCCATTGTACGCAGAATATTTGAAGCGATGATTATATTACCATGATTGTGCAATGGGTATCAATCTATAAAAATCCCTTCTCGTTGACGGCTCCCTCCTGAAAATGCTACAATGCCCGTCGTTCGGGGCGTAGCGCAGCCTGGTTAGCGCGCCTGCTTCGGGAGTAGGAGGTCGGAGGTTCAAATCCTCTCGCCCCGACCAGAAGAAGACCGTGGGATCCCGCTAATACGGGGTCCCTTTTTTCATAGAAGCCCGCAAGAGTCTGACGAAAGTTGACTAATGAAGAAAAGAGCCTATAATTGCTGATGCGGAGGAGAAACATGGACGGTTCTGTCATAGCAAGAAATCGCAAGGCCCGGCACGACTATTTTATACTTGAGACTATCGAGGCCGGGATAGCCCTTACCGGGACGGAGATCAAGTCCGTCCGCGCGGGGAAAGTCAACCTGAAGGACGGTTATGCCAGAGTCCAGGGTTCCGAGGTATGGCTTTTCAACGTCCATGTATCTCCCTACGAGCAGGGGACCTACTACAACCATGAGCCTCTCAGACCCAGGAAGCTGTTGCTGAACGCGGGCGAGATAAGGCGTCTCGGGGCGAAAACAAGGGAAAAGGGTCTTACGTTGGTCCCCCTGACCATGTATCTGAAGCAGAACCGTTGGGCCAAGGTCGAGCTGGCCCTGGTCAAGGGCAAGACGGGATCCGACAAGCGCGATACCATAGCGGAGCGGGACGCAAAAAGGGATATCGAAAAGGCGATCAAGGAAAAGCGGCAAAGGGACATTTGACAACTGAATATGGGGGCGACAGGTCTCGACGGCAGGATGGAGGGTTACGGGCAGCGTGCCGAGTTGCCGGAACTCGCAAAACACGGCGCAAACAATAATTGCCAACGATAATTACGCACTGGCCGCTTAAGTAGCGTCCACGTCCCCTGGGGTTTCCGTCGCCAGGACCCCTTGCGGACGTCACTTATGGTGACTGCTCCCCGCGCTTTGCTTTCGCGCGCGGGGTTAAGATCCAGAGAGCTTGGGTGAGGGTATCCCGTCTCCGGGAGACCCGAACCGACATCAAAGCGGAGACTGCGCACGGAGAAACCCGCAGCTGGCCCCTGTCGGACCGGGGTTCGATTCCCCGCGCCTCCACCAGTCTTCGTTCGAAACTTTAGAGAACGAAGACTGCCACGGCGAAGTTTGAGGGCGACTTGTCACGGCATAGCCGTTTTTCGGCGACGCCGGAAGCCGGGCTACCATATCAAGTTTTTCTTCTTTCTGTTTCGAACTACGCCTTGGCAAGCCAGCCAGAAGGCATTGAGCGAATTATTGTGTGACAGCGACTCGTGAGGGCGACTTGTCACGGCATAGCCGCATTATGGCGACGCCGGACGTCCCCAATATTAAAAAACCAAAGGCAGCCCCAGGATATTCCCCGGGGCTGCCTTGTTATGTTTTCGCTGAAGGGGGCAACAGTCGCTGATGTGGTTTGACCGATCTAGCCCAAAAGATCGTTCGCGTAGTAGGTGAGGGGGATCAGGTCGCTCCTGTCCAGGTACTTCAGGTCGAACTTGCGGTTTAAAGCCGCGAAATGTCTCAGGCCACATCCCAATTTATTGAGATAGGAGAAAACCCCGATCGCCCCTGTGGAAAAGCTTTCAGCTTCTTTTCCATAGATCCCTTTGAGATCAGCCAGGTCACGAAAAACCTCTTCGATCGTGCTGCCGAATTTCTGGAAAAGCTCGGGAGTCCTGCCTGCCTTTATCTCGTCTCCGACGTTCTTTCCCGTCATGGCGGCCGCCATTGCTCCGCGGCAGACACCAATAGCCTGAATAAATCCATCTCCGTACGCAAGGGACTTGAATATCTGGTCTTCACTGATAAACCCGCCGGTCATGACCATCGCGGGAAGGATCTTGCCCTGTTTATCCAGTTTTGCGCAGATATCTACGACAGATTTTTCGAGCATGATCGTCGGGAGAGACCATTCGTTCATCATCTTCGAGGGGCTGTAGCCTGAACCGCCGCCCGCGCCGTCAAAGGTTATCATATCGACTTTGTTTTCTGCCGCCATATTGATAACACGTTCCACATCAGCCGGATCAAAACCGGCCATCTTGAAATAGACGTTTTTCATGCCCATGTCACGCAGTTCGCCGATCCGCTTGGCCATCGACTCTTCCGTCCACATCGGCAGTCTTCCGTATGTGTAAAAGTTGGGGCAACAGCCCTTTTCTTTAAGTTCCATTATTTTGGGATGAAACGGATCGGGGAAGACAAGATCTCCCCGCTCGACTTTTTTTACGGCCTCATCATAGCCTTTGATCCTGTTCATCGGCTGGGTTCCCTTTGCGCCCTGGCCGAACTTGTATTCCAGGGCCTCGAAGCCATATTTTTTCAGAGCTATCTCGGGAACTCCTGTAAGATGGTCATCGACGTTGCACTGAAGCACCATCTGTCCTGATCCCCTGTAATATTTATGGAAACTGTCATGTATTTCCTCAAGCATAGGGAATGAAGTGATCTTGCCGTTATCTATTTTCAGTTCAGGATCTTTGTTCCTTGCATCTTCACCTACCATGCAGGTAACTCCTGCCATGGCAGCACCACCAAAATAATCGATCCAGTTCATTTTCACCAAAGCGGGCAAAACAATGGGGAGATCGAGTTTTATTCTGTTCTCATAACCGTATTCGGAAGCAAGATCAACGTTGAATATCTCTGCATGTTCATGATCCGCCTCTGTTCCCATGGCGCCAAAACAGCGACCATTTATGTTGAAATGAGAGAAATCAACGGGATAATCCTTTTCCGACGCGATCTGGTTAGGACCTGTTGTTGTAGGATAAACCGTTATCTTCCCCAGCACTGCCGCCTGCGTGATCTCACAGGGGCCCGGGCATTCTTCCGTGCATAAAGAGCACATTCCAGACTGCGGAGAAATATACTTGCTTCTGTTCTTTGCTGCTGTAAAGCCTGAACTCATGCTAGGCGAAAATGACATAATAACCCCCCCATTAAGGAATTGATCTTAATTCCTGTTATCACCTGACCTTTAAGGTCATTGTATCACCTGAGTCATGTTGGGTGATGAACAGGCCAGACTGACTACATTTCGCCAGTATTAATATAGGGAAAGCCTTATCGCGTAAATGATTATGCAGGCCCCCGCAAATTCGGGTATGGACGGGGCCAGTTTGAGCAGGAAAGAGGAGCCCAGCATTCCGACGACGATCTCGGAAGTGCACAAGAGGCTTGCCAGGGGCGAACTGATGAACCTCAGGCTGGAGTAGTAGGCAACACTGGCAAGGGCTCCTCCTATAAGTCCTATAAAAAGGATCAGAGACATGTCACCGAGGGAAATGGACAGAATGTCCGACATTCCATAAAAATTGAGCTTGAAAAGTCCCAGCATGAACAACGCCATGAAGTTGGAATAGAAAACTACCTTTTTATAGTCCAGTCTCCTCAGAGCGGCTGCCCGTCCTAAAAGGGACTGGCCTGAAAGTCCGATGACGGCTAAAAGACCCCAGAAAATACCCAGACCCGAGAACTGTATCTGCGAAAAGTAATTGTTGTCATAAAGTCCCACCCATAATCCGAAAAGAACAAGCGCGCCTGCTGTCACCTGTTTTCTTGAGGGTATCTCGCGCAGGAAGATAAGGGCTCCGAGGATCGTTGCCAGTGGGAAAAGGTAATGGATCAGGAGAGCGATAGGGACATTAAGGTATTTTATTGAAAACAGAAAACCGGTGGACGTAAAAACCACCATAACCGCTGTAGCCATCAGAAGGGGGATATCCCTTCTGGTTGCCCTGAATCCTTCACGCCCCCTCGAGTACAATATCGATGCGCCAACGATCATCGAAACGATGATCGTCCGGAGGAAGATTACCGTCAACATATCCACCCCCCGGTCGGCCAGCATGCGTGCCAACGGGGAGACCAAACCCCAGGAAATGCCTGTCGAAAGGGCAAGGAGGACACCGATACCGTGCTTTTGTGCAAAACTCGTCATGTAAGGATCCCCTGAAAGATGGTCAGGAAACATCGGGAAATGGTTACCAGAAATTCATATACCGGAAATAATAAATGATCGGACTTCCCTTTGATTATATACTTTCCCGGTAAACAGGCCTTTTTTGAAGGAAGCGAAAAAGGGTTTTCATGTTTGACGGATCTGGCGTGATATCCTGACAATATGTTTTGCAGTAAGCCTGACATTGCAAAGATCCCTCAGAATTGGTATTTTATATCATACACAGCTTCCGGGATCCGGACGGTTCCGGCATTTGGCGGTGCGCGACAGGCACCTGTCGGGCAAAAAGCCTTTTTCTTTTCGTCTCCCCCGTTTTTAAAAATCAAGAAAATAACATCCCGACCTGGAACTCTCCCTGGAATAACGGGGCCGGCTCTTTGACGAAATGACCCCGGGGACAGGGTTGTTGCGCCAGCATTCGAAAGGAGGAGTATATATGTTGAAAAAATTCATTGTCTCAATGGTATTGGTCTTGCTTCTGGCGGGACTGCCCGGGATCCATGCAGAGGCGGCTACAGGAAGGAATGAAGTGGCCTTTGGGGACCAGTCCTGGGACAGCGTCCAGTTTCTCCACCGGGTTATGGGTTATATCCTGAAGCATGGCTACGACATGGAACCCGTTTACAATTTCTCGGAGTCGATGCCCTCGCTGATCGGACTTGAGCGTGGTGATAACCACATCATACTCGAGGTCTGGGTCGAAGCGAGACAGGAGTGGTGGGATAATGCCCGGGAGGCAGGCAAGGTAAAAGGTTTCGGGAAAGTGTTCCCCAACGCTCCTTCTGGCCTATACGTACCGTCATACCTTGTCAAAGGAGATCCTGAAAGGGGGATAGAACCGCTGGCGCCTGATCTTGTTTCCGTATTCGATCTTCCCCGGTACCAGCACCTTTTCACTGATCCCGAAGACACCTCCAGGGGAAGGGTCTACAATGCCGTTTCCGGGTGGGCGGCTAACGAAAGGTATATAAAAAAATTTGAGGGATACAAGGTGGACGGCAAGCCTCTCAAGGACTTCTTCAACCTTTTCGATCCCGGGTCCCAGACGGCGCTCAATGCTGCCATCAGGGGATCCCATGACAAGGGAAGGCCTATAGTAGCCTACTATTGGGAGCCGACGCCTCTCCTCGGTGAACTGGACATGATCCTCCTCAAGGAGCCCGATTATGATGAAAAGGTCTTCAAAGAGACTTTCCTTTGCCAGAATCCAGCCTTCTCGGTGGAGAAGGCCGCAAATGCGGAATGGGTCCGGAAAAACCCGGAGGTCGTCCATCTCCTTGAAAACTTCCACCTGAGCCTGGAGAAGACCAACGAGGTTCTGGCATGGATGGAGTCACACGATAACGATCCGAATAAGGCCGCAATATGGTTTTTGAAGAATGATCAGCCATTATGGCGTCCCTGGATCGATGACCCTGAAGTCATTGCCTCCGTCGAAAAAGCACTTGAGAAAGAGAAGATCCAGGATTAGCCTCGGGAAAAACAAACCGCAAAGAGAAAAATGAAGTTGAAGGACAAAAGCAGAGGCAGTCTCCGGTTACCGGGGGCTGCCTTTATCCATTCCCCGGGGCAGGCTTCACTGTCGGTCTGAAAACCAGGCTCAACTATCCGGATCTGATCTTTTTGATCGTTCCACCGGCTTTCTCCACCGCTTCATCTCTGCCCGAAGCATCCACAGGGCCAGCAGGAAGCCGCAACTTGCCCAGGATCTCATACAGGGATTTAAATTTCCGCAACCCGATCATATTTAGTCTTCAGTTCAAACAGGTTTAATTGCGTTAGTTAATTGAACGGTACACCTTAAGGGTATCTGCAATATATTGATTAAATGAAAGGGTTCCTTCAACATTGAATCTCACTGGTTGCCGCCAATTCTCGATCAGTTCCCCAATTATCTCTTGTGCGGCGGCAGCCTCTTCAAGGTTTAAGCGGATAACCTGATGCTTTGGAATGAATTGAGAGTATTGGGCATACTCGGCCATTTCTAGGCCCTCATCGGTTATTATGGTTACGCCTGACCATAATGCTTCACAGATCAGGTTGGAAAAACCATGGATGGGGTTATGTTTTTCGAAATGGAGAAGACAATCGACCTCTCCCAAAAGGGAAGGCATGCGGGCAGGATGAACGAAATCATGAAACTCGGATCTTTTCAGTTCATTCTCATTGGAAAATCTGGCAAACTCCGATAGACCGTTTCCCTGACCAATAAATTTTAATACATGTGGTTTTGAAATTCCCGAGAAAATACGGACGATTTTATCCAGGCTTTTGTGTTCCCAGTGATAATTGATCTTGCCGATATAGGCAAATATTGGAATATCACGAAAAGTAATAACTGGTTTGAAAAATCTTTCATCAGGGATGTAAGGTGGTTGCACATGCACATTTGAGTTTCTTTCTGCGAAAAATGGTTTATTCCTTTCGTCGGTAATGATGGCAGCCGCATTGCGTACTACATGTGTCAGCAACTCTCCAAAAATGCACGGTTCTATAAATTTTGCAATATCACTTCCTCCGTGCCGCAAAATGTAGGGAATTCCGGTCATCGTGGATAGCAAATGACCTACAATACCATAGGGGATCAGATAGTTTGTATCTATTAAGTCAATATGGTTATTTCTCACTACTTCAAGTGATTTTTCCAAAAGACGTAGTACGTAAAGATCCGAATAGGGAATGTGCCAGGGGATATCAGGATCAATGTAGTGGATGGCAGGGTTGTCAACAATCCCAGGTTCAGGATCATAAATGCGGTATTCCTTTTCCACGCAATTGGCATTCGTGACTACATGGACGGTTACTCCGCTTTCAGCAATCCCTCTGGCCAGCCAATAGGTTTTTGCAGCGATGCCTCCCTGGATAGGGGGGAATTTACTTATCATACATACGTTCATTTATCTGTCCTCGGTAGAGTTCTTCTATCTGAAAACCGGTGTCAAATCTGCCCCTTTTTTCAATCATGAAATAGTAGAAAAGGTCAAACAAAAGGACATCCATTGCACTGTTGCAGTATCCGAAAAAAGGATGTTTCTGAATGGTATCAGCGGGAATAAGCCTTTTAACCATTGATTCAACCTGTGGGCCAACATGCCTCAATGCTGCCGGCATCCCGTATTTTCTTCTTTGTGCAATCTCTATGATTTTATATTTCTTTAAATACGGAAGTGCTGAATCTCTCAAAATTCTTTTAGTTGTGTTTTTGTCCGGGATCTTGAATTCTATAGGCAATGAAAGGGCAAACTCGGCGAGGTCATCGTAAAGGAATGGCGGTCTGGCCTCAAAACCAAAAGAGGCGCATGAACGGTCGACGCTCCAGAGGTGACAGTTGGAGAGACCTGTTTTCATCAACATATCAAGAAGGTTCTTCCTGTATGTTTTTTCATTTTCTGGCTGCGGAAACAGATTGTCTATGAGGTCTAAAACCGGTGAGTCCTCGGGCAGATTGGCTGCCTTTTTTCTTATCCTGTCGGAAAATCCGAGAGGATGTGTAAATATCCAATAGTATCCACCGAATAATTCATCTGCACCCTCTCCCGTGAAGGCTACCCTGTGGGATCGGGAAATGTGCCTCGAAATGATCTGAAAGGAAAGCGAACCCTGGATATCAAAAACGCCTCCAGCCATGATGTTTTCGTAGTGATAAATAAAGTGAGGCAGTTCATCGAGATAGTCCTGGATGCCGACCTGGAATTCGCTGTGCTCAGATCCAATTGCAGCAGATACCTTTCTTGCATATTTGAGATCCGGTGCATCTTGGCGATCATACAGGGTATATGTTTTTATCGGCTTGCTGAGGATTTCTGTTGACAGGACAGCCATCATGGTCGAATCGATGCCGCCGGATAAATAGACTCCGGTGTCATGGCCGCCGTGGTTGAGCAATGTTGTGAATGTTTCGTTCAGAACTTCATCAAGCTGCCCGATTGCTTCATGATAGTTTTCCTCGCTTCGGGCTGAATAAAAGGGAGGAGGGGAGTGGTAATACCTCTGTTTTAAAAATTCCTGGCCGTTGAATCGCACAATGGTGCCGGGAACGACCTGGTTAATGTTAAGGAGGGAAGTTTGTTCCTCAGAAAAAACATATCCAAAGACTGTCAATTCCTGCAGTGCATCGATATCAATCCTTGCAGGAACATCGGGATGCTGTAGAAGTGCTTTTATTTCGGAGCCGAAGATGAGTCTTTCTCCTGACCGGTAATAAAAAAGAGGTTTGATGCCGAATCGGTCCCGCGCGAGAATGATTTCATCGCTCTTGACCAGAGCTATGGCAAACATCCCCTTAAGATGCCTTACGAAATCGACGCCGTATTTCAGGTAGAGCGGAATGATAACATCAGAGTCGGAATTGGACTTGTGTTTAAACATATATCCGTCTTGCAGAAGTTCTTTTTTTATCTCTTTGTAATTATAGATTTCTCCATTGAAAAGAAGGGCAATGCTGTCTTTCTCGTCGATCAAGGGGAGCACATCATCTTTTGTGCTGACAATATGCAGACCGCATTCACCAATGGAATGGTTTTCAAATAAGGTTGTGGTGAAGGAATCCGGTCCACGGTGGCGGATGGATGAGAGCATTGCCGTTACTCGCTTTTCGTTTCTCTCGTTATATATTCCGCAGATGCCGCACATTAGCTGATGTCTTTCGATAAATATTTGAGAGACTCGACTATCCCCCAATATGCATAGGAAGAACCCTCTTCGAGATAATGGCAAGGCCAGAGTCCATTGAGAAGTTGAGCCTTCGTCAGCCAGTTTGTTGTTTTTTCTATTACCGCCCTTTTTGCAAGTTCAGGGTATGAAAGAAGCCCCAGCAGCACAATACCTGTGGACCATGGATCGCTTCCAATCGGATGGTTTTTCCAGGGGCCAAAACCACCGTCATCATTTTGTTCTTCATGCAGATATGCATACGTTTCTCCGATCAGGGGGCAATCATTTGCCGACACACCGGAAGCAGAAAAACCCAACAGGGAAAAGCCACCTTTGTAGGTGAGTTTTACATTACATCCCAGATCTTTTCGCCATTCATCCCTAAGCCATGATACCGCTTTCGAATCGGAGATATCAGGCAGGAGATAGATCAGAAACCCGGTAACGGGGATCCGGGAGATATCGCGACTCGAACGGCCCCAGCCACCATCTGGATTTTGCTGATGCCGCAGCCATGTTCTTCCTCTTGCCACCGAGGGATCAAATTTTCCACGACCCAGGAGCGATACCGTTTTTATTGATAGGATTGTTTCTTCGACATCGGACCAGCCGCCGTCTTTCTGCTGCCGATCAGCTATATATCGGGCAGCCATGTCGAACAAATCTCCTTTGGGAGGAACCCCAGAATAGACCAGTGACAAGGCGCAGAGCGCTATCCTCTTGACTTCCTTCTCTTCTTTGAGAGCCGACCCGATAAATCGGAATAGCTGAAGCGCTGTGCTGTGAAAATTATCCGTGTTAATCTTTTCTGTTTTCAAAGGCTTTCTCCAATGGCAGACCTGCTTCACAGATCAGCCGCATTTTGTTTTGAAAAAAGTTTTCCGGTTTTGATTTAAGACATGTATTGCAGAAGTAAAAAAGAGCCTCATCGTTATTCCCATGGCTGAAGTGGCGATAACCGACCTCTCTGCGATCGACAAATTTCTCGCACCCGTAGCACCAGACTTTATGCTCTCTTTCCCACTTTTTGTTCTTACTCTCTTTGTTCTCAATCTGTGATGCCAGAACAACGTTCAGCCCGATATCAACAGGAAGGCACACCGGAGATTCGCTTCCATTTTTTAAGAGTTCGTTCAGGCGCCTTATAAAATCGATGCGGATGCTCCCTTTCAGTTCCTCGCCAAACTCCGATATTAGCAAGAGCTTGTTCTTGTTAACAGAATTATGTTCTTGGATCTTTTTCAGATATCTAAGCAACCCGAATAGATAGGGGTGCTGTTTTTTCTCGATCAGGGCGTCGCACTGAGGTCCTTTGTAATGCTCAAATTTGTTCTTTTTCCCATTTTCGCTTTCTATCAATGCACCGATGTGTATGCAGACTCCATCGCATCCCTTATATGATTCGGGTATGCTGTCATGCCATTTTGTATCACCTGTATAACCAAAAGAAAAAATCGGTTCATTTCCTACGTTGTTATTGTTGCCTTCATTGCCGTAGAAATCAACAATATACCCGTAGGAATCAGATATTTCGGAGAAATCATTGTGGTATGCGTATGTTGGTTTGATTTCAATATATTTAGATCTGTCATGGTCATCGGAAATAATAGATGTGAATTTTTTTTCGTCTTCATCTTTTGTAAACCGAAAGGAAATTCCTTCCGGTTTTTTTTCGGGCTTAATGTCCTTGTTAATATCCACAATGTATGTGTCTGCCAGAAACTCACGCAATGAAGGACTTGTAATTACATGTTTCAACTTATCGTAAACGCCCCAGGTCATCACTGCATGAATCTTTTTCTTTGCGCCCTTATTCCTTTTATGTAAATCCAGCAGAGATGAGATGATTGGCTCAAAGTCGCGGATGTGGTCAAGGTGTGCGTGCGACAGCAGGATGAAGTCAATATCGTTCAAGGTAAATCCCATGTGAAAGAGGTTATCAACAAAGTCGAAGCCCGGGTCGATGGCGATCCCGAGAATCACATCGCCATTTTCATCCTGCTCGTAAAGAAGATACCCTCCGCCCTGGGACAGTGTTAAGGTAGGAGTTTGAGAGTTCCACCGCTGCAAACCCATGAAATGGAATGATCTATGCACCTTTCCCTTGAGGCAATGATATACAGGATGATTACTTTTATGTTTCAGATAATCGAGAAAACGTTCGTTTTCTCTTGCCATGATATTTTCGTAATCTTCGGCAATTAATTTTGTGTTGGATTCGTTTTTCCCATGACTGCAACATGTCGGGGAACAGCATTTGAGAACCCCGTCAAAGGCGTTCTTATTAAGTCCGTCAAAACAGTTATTGCAAGAGGGGAAGTGTCTACAAGCACTATAAATGTTCTTTAACTGGTTGATCTGGTTAATTCTTTGCTGTCGCTCCAATTCTTTGAATTTATATAGCATAGATTTTTGCCTTTCGAAATTATTAAGATCCTCTAATAATTTTTTTTCATCTCCCGAGTAATTGGTAAAACCACACGAAGTCAGGTTCCTGTAAAATTTCTCCATTGATTCAGTGTATCGGTTGTAATCGTATTTCCCCAAATCCTTAAGATTCAGGCGGTAATTCTCCTCCGAAAAATCCTTACTGTCGGGGAGCAGGTATTCTTTTAGTTCTTCATAAAGTTTTCTAATTTTCTCAAAATACTCTTTACGTTCTTTTTCTCCTTCTGTTTTTTTGAGTCTGTCTGAAAGGATTTTTAAAAATCTGGCTGACTGCTGATAATAACTTGTTCGGTCTTGTTTATTATCAAACAACTTAAAGGCATTACTATCGTTGCTTGTTTTTGTTCCCGGCAATTGGTTTTTTAATTGAGAGATTAACTCGATAGAAACATTTTTAAATCTACCAGAATCGCTCTCTTCTACGTGGTTTTGTTCTAATTCCGACAGAAAATAATCAAATAAAAGCCCTAGGGTTTTGCTTTTTATGTTCTTCTTTTTTATTTCCTCTTCGACTGAGTCAAAAAATATTTTGATTTCTTTGAGATATTCTTCAATTTCTTCGGAACATTCTTTGATTTTGTTTAAATAAATATTATTGCAGTCTTCGCCAAACAAGAGTTCCAATATTTTGTCCTTCGCTTCTTTTAGCCTCCCCATATCTCTGTAGGCGAGGGCTTCCTTGATAAGTTGGTTTTTCCACATGCACTCATTATGTATTTGGAAAATATTTTCCAATGAGAGTTTCGGCCCGTCTTCATCGTTTCCCGTTACGGTTTCATTCTGTTCCTTCAATTCTTCTTTCAATTCTTCCACTGTTGCTATGGTGTGATAGGAGAATTGAAAATCTTCAAGGAGCTCTGCCTTTGAGAGTATTGTGGGGTAATAAAGGAAATGTCTCCATAGCCCTTTATCTTTGGGATCAGCCTTGTTTTTGAATAGATCATCTTTTTCTGATGAAAATCGTCGGATGATTTCATCAAAGACACTCGTAGCCTCTTCATGTTGATTCGAATGAGAATAACCGATGCCTTGATTGTATTTTGCACACAGCTTGTAAAGTTCCAAATTGTAGTGAGATTTATCTTCCTTAATTGAAACATCGTTTTTATTGCCCAAAAGGTCGTATGCTTGAATCGCAAAACCAAGAGCCTCACGGCCAGGTTTTCCGCATGCTGAGAGTTCCTGAAAATAAAGACTTTGGAGGATGGATTCTTTAGTGGTTTTGGGCGACAGATATGGGAGCTTTCTCTGGAGGTATGTTACGAGATCGTCTAGATATTTTGTGTAATTGTCTGTGCCTTTGTCAAGAATTTTTGCACGGAGGTATTTTGCGAGGAATAGCGGGTCCCATTCATTCTTATCGTCAGGGTTAAAAGGGATTTCAGTATCATCTTTATTTTCTCTTTTATATGACTCAACGATTGTTTCTGGTTTTTCCAATAATGATGCTAAATCTTCATCATCATTGCTGTATATATGCGAACCGTTATCGGCGAAAAAATTCTTGATTCCCTTGCTAGCGGCATCTTCTAATATGATACTTTTATACAGTTTTTCATATTCTTCTGCATCGATGAGGATATCAAACTCAATATTGAGCCGTTCCATGTCATGAAACATATCAGACATGAACAACACCTCGTATATTCAGAAATTCGAATTTTGAACCTAACGACAGCCGTGACAGGAGGAGCACTGCCTGCATACCACTCTCCTGCCTGAAGCATTGATGATCTCAACAGGGAAATTCATGGTTTTCTCTTTAATCAAGACTGGTTTTTCATATCTTGCTTTTTCTTTCTTCATTTTCCTCTCTCCTTTCGATGATACCTTCGTCCAGAAAATTATTGATGATGTTGTTGAAATCATTTACACCTACTTCTTCTTCCACATCGAAAGTGTCGATAAAATCCTGTGAAATATCATGTAACGGTTTGCTCTCGCCGATCTGCGCAAGGATCCAGTACGAAGTCCGGTTCAGGGAATAGTGTTCCCCTGTTTCGATATTGAAGGCCCAGTATTTCTCCAGTTCTTTTATTTCCTGGAGAAATATCGATGCGCCAAGTTCTAATGGTTTATTTTTCCCCATTTCCAGCATTGCGGGTCCTCCGCAAGGTAATCGCCGCTGACAGCGTAAGCCATGGCCCTACAGCCGCGACAGACCGGGATAAGATCACAACCAGAGCATTTGCCCTTTAGATTGCCTGTTTTCCTGATGTTCCACAATAATTCTGATGTGTACCATATTTCATAAAAGCTGTCAGTAAGTGCATTGCCTATCGGGATTGGCAGGCGTCTGCATGGGTAGATCGTGCCGTCATGCATAATAGTGAGCGCATTTGTTCCAACCGAGCACATAGCCCCCACTGTGGGATCCTTGTCATCAAGAAGCGCGAAAAGCGGACGATACAGAAGGATGCGGGGTTTCTCCTGTCCGAGTGCGCGTTCATATAAACCGGAGAAAACCTGCCTCAGCTGATCCTTGTCGAGGAGGTATTGTTGCATTTCAAGTCCCCTGCCTTCAGGGATGAAACGTTCAGCTGCAAAAGTATCAACCCTTTCTTCTGCGAGAAGATCAATTAGTGGTTCGATCTCACTTACGTTGAAATTGCTGATAGTCATCATGACTGCTACCTGGAAATCATTTTCCTTAAGCAATCTTATTGCATTGATCGTTTTATCAAAACTGCCGGAACCTCTTATCGCATCGTTTATTTCAGGTGACGACCCCTCAAGGGAAAGCTGTATGCGTCTTATTTTATTAAACTTTTTCAGATGGTCGACAACATCTTCAGTAATATAGCATCCATTAGTCAAAATATCAAAATGGTGAACATGCTTTAGTGCATCGATGTGCTTCAAAAGGGGGAGCATCTTGTCACTGACGACAAAAGGTTCACCTCCAGTGATTGACAGTGTCCCCTTCTTGCCCCATTTCCCCAGGGTTTCTTCCATCTTGTCTGCCACATGGAGCAGATCGTAAATTCCCAGTTCGTTATCGGAAGAGTATGATTCGTGATAACAATGACTGCACCGAAGGTTGCACTTTCCAGTAATGTGCCACTGAAAGTAAAATTCCTCGTTAATATTTAAATCTTCAAAATAATTCATATTATCACCTTAAATATTGGTTCAGTTTTTTAGAGTTGCCGGTAAAGGAAAATACTGTTCGTCAACTCTATTTCAATATAACAAAAAGAAAAATGAAAAAAAATATAAAAAAATGTCAGAAGTGATCGCAGTTACCTAATAATACTATAAAAATCATGGCTTGTCGTTGTAATTAATTACTATCTTTATTTTATGGAGGGTCTGTTTCGCGGACAAAGCGCTCAATTATGTAAATGATATTTGTTGTGGAGAACATGTTACTACCCTGTATTTTCCCTTCTTCGCTCTTAAGTTGATGAACTGTAAGATGTCACTCAAGGCTTTGAGCACTCATAAATAAGAAATAGTTAATTTTTGCCTTCCCCATCGCTTCATCTCTGCCCGAAGCATCCACAGGGCCAGCAGGAAGCCGCTTGCATCCATGAAGGGGAAGGATAGCCAGGCCCCGTCTATTCCTATGAGGCGGGGCAGGATTATGAGCATGGGGAA
>Ga0228535_1000880_pt1 | contig 64797 bp, 61 predicted proteins | sample SJ1metagenome_FD_168457 | JGI IMG/M metagenome (GOLD analysis project Ga0228535, IMG submission 168457) | Enriched culture of PCE-dechlorinating microbial communities from Ithaca, New York, USA - SJ1 | ecosystem: Engineered > Modeled > Simulated communities (microbial... > Unclassified | place...
CAGCAACACCGATCGCGAGTATGCTCTCTGAGCTACAGCTCAGGTGCCACATATGCCCAAAAACGACACTTGGGCCGCCTAATGCGCGCCAGGCAGCAACGTCGCCGCCCTGTCTGCCTGGAATAGGCATATTGGGCGGCGAAGTTGTCCCTTTTCCGGCAGTCTCCTCGCACCCGCCCTCCTGCCCCCGCCCCCCGCCGGCTCGCGCTCGGCCAGCCTGTGGCATACGCCCTGGCCGCCGAAGCCATGGCGAGCAGTCCTTAAGGATTTTGAGAGATGACCCGGGCCGGCAGGAGGCGCGCGCGCAGGAGCAGGAGGGCGGGCGCGCGCCACCCCCGTCCCCTACTCCACCCGCCAATCCAGCCGCCGCGTCGCCCACCAGTGCTGGCCTGGCAGACATCTGGCCGACTGGAGATGGGTGCGCCCGCCAGCTTGCGCGAGCCAGTGCCCGCGTCTTCTGGCTGCATCCAGGATATTGGCCCGTCAACCGGGAAACAGCCCCCGACGCAGCTGGGGCCATGCTCCAGCCAAAGGAGCGATGACGACATATGGTCGGCGTGGAGATTGACATGGTTGTGACGGACAGCCTCAGCGCGCTAGCGCTCTACGAGCGCATCTTTGACACGCAGCGCGTCGAGGTTACCAATTACGAGCGAGGGCTTAACGAGGCGGTTTTCGCGGTATATGGTGTGCGGTTTCACCTGCTGGATGAGAACCCGCAGTACCAGCTCATCGCGCCCAAAGAGGGCGACCCCAGGCCGATGTGGATCAACGTGCTGGTGCCGGATATCGCGGAAACCTTCTCCCGGGCCATCGCTGCCGGCTGCACCGAAGTGCAGCCCGTTACCGAGGTTGGGGACTTCGGGGTCAGCAACGCGCTGTTCACGGACCCCTTTGGCTACCTGTGGATGCTCCACCAGATACACCGGGAGGTCAGCTTCGAGGAGCGGAGCAAGGTTTTTGAGCACAAGATGAGACAGCAGCAATCCGGGTGCTGCGGCGGCCAGCGCTCCGGGCCAACTGGCGAGTAGGCGACTTGCCCTGAGGTCGCTGCGAGGTGGGGACGTATGCTCTCCAGTGAGCATTGCGGGTCGCGAGTGTGCTCCCTGAGCTACGACTCAGGCCCCATGTGCGCACAAAAACGACACTTAGGCCGCCTAATGCTCGCCAGGGAGCAACTCCGCCGCCCTGTCTGCTGGAAATAAGCACATTGGGCGGCGACATTGTCCCTCTTCCGGCAGCTCCCCTCGCACCCGCCCTCCTGCCCCCGCCCCTGGCCGACTCGCGCTCGGCCAGCCCGTGGCAGACGCCCTGGCCGCCGAAGCCATGGCGAGCAGTTCTTAAGGATTTTGAGAGATGACCCGGGCCGGCAGGAGGCGCGCGCGCAGGAGCAGGAGGGCGGGCGCGCGCCACCCCCGTCCCCTACTCCACCCGCCAATCCAGCCGCCGCGTCGCCCACCACAGCGAGACAACCGCGAACGCGGCGACAGCGGCGAGGTTTCCCCAAAACCGCGGGCCGGTGTCACCGGCCAGAACGGCCCGAAACGCATCCGCCGCGTAGCTCGTCGGCAGCACCCGCGAGGTCCACTGCATGAGGCGCGGCAGGTTGTCGTACGGGATAAGCACCGGCGACAGGAACATCACCGCCACCATGGCGATCGAGTTGAACATGTTGGCGTGATGCCCGTTGCGCGCATGCACGCCGGCCAGGATGCCGACCCCGGCCATCGACAGCGCCGCGCCGAGCATCACCGGAATGAGCCAGAGGCTCCAGTAGACCGGGAAACCAAACATCAGCTTGCCGACGCCGATCGCCAGCAGGATCGACGGCGCGATGAAGATGGCCGACACCGTAGCAAACGCCAGGGTAAGCTGCAGCTTGGATACCGGCAAGGCCGCATAGTAGTCGAGGTCGTTGCGCTGGCGCCCCCAGGCGAGGTCGTTGCACAGCGACTGCATCGGCCCCATGACCAGGCCGACGATGGCGTTGCCGGCGGTCACGTACAAGCCGGCGGCCGGATCTGTCGCGGCGCCGCTCATGCGCATAAACCCGAGCAGTGCCAAGGGAAACAGCAACCCCACGATGAGCCCGAAGTACCACTCGTTGCGGATGTTGGCCCACCGGATAAACACCATGTCGGCATACACGCGCCACCAGCGGCCGGCGGCCTGCCGGAGGGTAGTTGGCTTGTGGTACTCGTTACGAAGCAAGGCGCTCGCCCCCTCCCAATTGCAGATACACGTCCTCCAGAGTCGGCAGGATGATCCGAAAGTCGTCCAGCGCCTCGAGGCCTTGCCCACCGGTCAGGCCGTCGAGGACGCGCTGTACCAGCGACCGGTCGACCAGAGTCATCCACAGGCCGCGCCCCATCGGCCGGACCTCGGCCGAACCGGCGATGTCGGCGAGCAGTTTCGTGGGATCGGCTTCGTCTTCGCCGTTGCCGTCGTTGCGCAGCCGAAACTCCAACCGCACCCGCTGGTCCACCCGGCCCTTGAGCTCGCCGACCGTACCGAGGGCCACCACCTGGCCGTGGTTGATGATGCCGACGCGTTCCAGCACCTTCTCCGCCTCAACCACGTTGTGCGTCACAAGGATGACCGTGGTGCCACGCTCGCGGTTGAGCTGCATGAGCTTATCCCAGACCTGTTTGCGGTGCACCGGGTCGAGGTCGTTGGTGGGCTCATCGAAGATGAGTACCGGCCGATCAGCCATCAGCGCCGCGCAGAAACCCACCAGCCTCTGCTCCCCGCCGGACATCTTGCCGAGCGGCCGACTCCCCAGGCGCTCCAACTCAAACTCGCTGATCAGGTCGGCGGCCTGGCGGGCTGCGGCAGCCCGATCCATGCCGCGCAAGTGCCCGGTGATGCGTAGCGCCTCCGGTGCGCTCAGGTCGGCCAGCGCTCCGGCGCGCTGCGTAGCGTAGCTAACCAGGCTCGTGACCCGCTCGCCGCCGCCGCGCCGCGTGACGTCCTCGCCAAACAGCCTGATAGCGCCGGACGTCGGCGACAGCAGGCACATCAGCTGGCGCAGCAGGGTCGTCTTGCCAGCGCCATTGGGCCCGAGCAGCCCGAAGATCTCGCCGGCGGCAATGGTCAGGTTGATGGAGTCGTTGGCCAGCACGCCGTTGGCGTATCGTTTGACGAGGTTCTCCGTCTCATAGGCGTACATCGGGGGCACCTCCTACTATGTTCCCAGCAGCTGGCGCAGGCGGGCCGCGAGCCGCTGGTCGCCGGTGATCCTGATCCGGCCGGGCACGTACACCGCTCCCGGCGGCAGCGCGCCGATGGCGAGGGCGCGGAAGTCGGCTGCCGTCATCGTCAGCACGAGGTCTGGCGCTTCCAGTGGACCTTGGCCGGCCGCACGCGCCCCCTGGCGCAGATCAAGATGGTAGATCTCGGTCTCGTCGCCCTTCCCGCCATCGCCGCCAGACAGCCTGAACTCATACCCCCCCGCCAACTGCTCAGCCAGGACCGGATCCGCGGCCAGCCGGTGGGCGATACCCGCGATGATACCCTCGACCGCCGGGGCGCCCGGCGGCAACTGGACACTCGGCTCATTGCCCGCGGGCCAGGTCCACAGGCTGTTGAGGCTGCTGAGCACCGCCGGCGGCAGCTGGCGCATGATCTGCTCTCCAAGCCGCTCGGCCACAATCATCAGGTAGATGTCATGCTGAACCGACTGCGCCGCCAGCATGGCCAGCCCCGCGAAATCGGTCCAGAGTCCCAGCGCGCGGTCGGCGCCGGCCACCTGAACCATCACGCACTGCTCCAGGTCGGCGACCGCGATGATCCAGCGGCCGTGCGCCGCTACCTGGATGTGCTGCAGCGGGGTCACAGAGTGCTCTACTAGCCGCGGCAGCTTGGCGTCAAGGGGGCCGTAAGACAACACGTGACAGGCGACCCCGCGCTCCTCCGCCGCCAGCATGGCGGGGCGCAGCTCAGCCAGCTCTTCGGGCCAACCGCTGATGAACAGCTGCGCCCTGGCCGACGCGCACATCTCCCGGCACCGCTCGAGCACTCCCGCCCGCTCGCGCAGGGTGAGCAGGCGGGGCTCGCGGCCCAGCACGCTCACGCGATCGAGCTCTGAGCCGAGCTCGGCCAGCAACGAGGTCATCCCCTGACGGTAGCCGGACAGCAACAGGCTGTGCTCGATCGGCTGGTAGAGCTGCTTGCCGTCGCCCGTCTCGACCAAGACGACTCCCCGCCGCGACAGCGACTCCAACACCTCGTAGACCTTGGCGCGCGGAACCCCGGAGTGGCGCGCGACCTCATACCCTGTGATCCCGGGGTTGGTGAGCAAGGCCAGGTACACCTTGGCCTCGTACTCGGTGAAACCAATCTGCTGCAACGACGTCAGTAACTGCATCGGGGCACCCCCTGGCTAAGGTCTTCAGTAAGTACTAGCGTGGGCTCTACTTATGTAGTTACGGAGTTACCTTTGTAGTTACTAGTATGGCTAAGCCGGGTCGTGGCGTCAAGGGGCATCTGCGCGCCGGGCGGGCCGTGGGTTAAGCTTTTTGGCATACCCTGGGCACGTCGATTGGTTTCTGGGACACAATCGCGCGGGGCAAGCTGTGCCAATCAGCACAGCTGAGCTGGACGGTGTGCGGTTTCACCTAACGCATCCCGGCGGGCTATGCTCCACGACAGAGTTAGTCGGCGCGAGCTGTGTGATATGGCACAGTAGGATTCGGGACTATGCAGTTTGACCTAGCCTGTCGCCCGCCATTGTGCCCTAGCGCCCAACGCACGGGGCTGGACTGTGCGAATCAACACAAATGACGGTGGTGGGGCCCCCCGCCCCACCCGAGGGGAGCTCAGATGAGTGTGAAGAGCCAAAGGACGCATGCCGTGCTTGCCACCGTCTGCCTGGTGCTAGTCGCCCTCGCGGCGCCGCTGGCCTCGTGCGGCCGCAGCGCCGCGACGCTGCCGCAGCGAATCCGGCTGGCACTCGCCGAGGGCCGGGTCGGCGATGCGGTAGCCCTGACTTCACAGGTGAGGCCTGCCGACCGCCCGGAAGTGGCGGGGATTGTGCTCGGGTGGGCTGAGCAGAGCGCGCCCAAGGCCGGGGCTGACGCTGCGGCTCTCGGCCAGGCTTACTTGGCTATCGTCGAAACCCTCGATCCCCTCAGCCAGCCCGCCTACTCGCGCCTGCTTGAGCTAGCCACCGAGTACGGACTGACGGAGACTGCGCGCCGCGCGACAGACGCTTGGACGAGGGCCACGGCAGGGGCCGCACCTGGCAGCCACGATTCGGAGCTTGAGCGGACCGTGACCCTGTTGGGCCAGCTGGCGGCGCAGCTCTCGGCGCTGGAGGCCGCGCTCGCGCAGGCACAGGCGGGGGTGGCCGACGAGGCCCTGCGCTACGCCCAGCTTGCGGGCGACCTGGTCCTCAACCGGCCCGACCTGATGAGCCTGCTCGCGGACGAGGGGCTGGTGACACCGGTTGAGGTAGATGTGTTGACCGACGTTTCATTGCCCAAGGGCATCGACTTCCTGGACGCGGGCCACGCGAGGAACGGCCGCATTCTGATGACTGGGCACCAAGCCGACGGTGAGACGACTGCCTATGTGGTCACATCCAAGGGCGAGGTAGTGGCGCGAATCCTGGGCTGCGGCCACAAGAGCGTGTCTCTGTCGCCGAGTGGGCGTTACGTCGCCTATGCCGAAGAAACCGACCTTGGCGAGCAGTGCCGGGTGTATATCCACGACACCCATGCCTCCCAGGCTGGGGCCGAGGATCGGCTGCTTCTGACGGCGCTGGGCGGCGTGCTGGGCACGGCGTGGGCGCCGGATGAGTCGGTGTTGGTGGTTTCCACTTTTGAGGGATTGCTCGCCATCGGCTTGGCCGACGGGAGCAGGAGCGCTCTGGCGCCTGCCGTCACGGGTGAAGACATCATTGATTGGTCATGTGAGGCCTACCCGCAGTGGCTCGGTACAGGCAGTCGGGTCGCATCGCAGCACCTCGGCTGGGAGTGGCTCGGTCCGGTGACCGTATCCGATCTGAGCGCAGGAACGTCAGAGGTCGCGCTCTGCCTCGCAGAAGGCACAGGCGAGATTGGGCTAGCCCGCTGGGCGTGCGACGGGTTGACGATGGCTTTCCCTTCCCGCGGCGCGGACGGTGACTGGCACTGGGGAGCTGCGGTTGCCACCGCCGGACAGAGCACCGCAGATGCCAAGGTGATCCTCTCCGGGGCAGTCGATGTGGGTGTGCTCTGCTGGGCGCCGGACGAAATGACATTGCTGGTGCGCATCGGCGAGCGCCTGTGGCTGTGCGACGCCGAGACTGGCCGGTTGTCCCTCCTGCCAGGCGAGCCGTACAACCATGCGGCCTGGGCTAACGATGGCGTAATCTACTATCTGGCACGGGGCGGGTCGCGCCTGATCGGGATCCGGGTGCGCTAGGAGGTAAGCCGCCGCCGACCCTGGATTACTCGATGCTGCGGCTCTGGAAGTACTGCCGGATGGTCATGACCCGTACGCCTAAGACCTCGCTCCCGAAGAGTGCGGCGAAGTGCTCCCTGTCGCCCGTGAGCAGGTGGGTCGCCCTGGCAGCTGCGGCGGCAGCAAGTATTGGCCGGTCCTTGGCCGCCAGTAGCACTGAGGGCGGCAGGATAGAGTATAGCGGCGCCTCAGGCACGAGCTCTACGCCGGCGATAAGCGCCTCAAGGCGTGCCCGATGCCCGTGCGCCTCAAGGTTGCGCCGCGCCTCTGCCAACGCATACCCCGACGTTAGCAGCCTGACCGAAGCCTGCACCCGGCCGAGCACCCATAGCCTCTCGGCCACAGGGCTCCCCCACGCGGCCGAAAACAGGATGCTGGCATCGAGAAAGAGCCTGTCCATCTGGGCTACTGCGGCGGCTCGTGGGGAATCGACGCAGGGTCGACGCCCATCTTGCGCACCTGCTCCCTGGCCCATGCGTAGTCATCCTTGGTGACGGCACTCTCCAGCACAAACTGAGCCTTACGCTCAGTCGTGTAGACCTCAATCGGCACCAGGGCCGCCGGCCTGAGCATGATCCCCTCGGCTCTGGGCTCCGCGATCAACAGGGTCCCCTCCTCGATCTGATAGGCCTGCCTAAGCACAGCCGGTATCACCACCGTACCGCGCTTGCCTACTCTGATCGGCTCATCTACCATTGCTGTCACCTCTGAGATTCAGAATATCAGACAGGTCTCCGTATGTCGAGGTATTCATGATGGGAGTCGCCACAACGTGCCCAGCCGCCCGCAACTCCGCGACTAGCGTGGCAACGAGCCTAGGTAGACCAGACTGCGCCACCCCGGACAGGCCGTATCCAGGGCCGGTGGCGAGCGGCTCCATGCCGATTACCAGGGCCCTCTTTGGAAACCCCGTGAGGAGCCTGGCCTCCGCGAGAGCCTCCGCCATACCGAGTTCGTGGCTAGTGTTGAGGCTATCCAACCTGGGGGACGAGTGGGTTTCGCCATCCGGCAGGTCAATCCGCCAGATATCTCCCGGCTGCCCCCCGCCTGAGACTGCATCCACGAAGATCACCTGCCGGCTGGCAGCCAATGCGCCCACTGCGCTTACCAACGATGATCCAGCCTGGAACACTCCAACGCCTGAAGGCAGCTCCAGGCGCTCAAGCTCGCGCGCTGCGGCCATGCCTATTCCGTCGTCACAGCGTAGTTCGTTGCCCAGCCCGGCCACAAGAACATCAAATGTCGGCAGCATGGACTGCGTAGCCCCAGCCGGGCTCCCGCCGTCTTGCCTCTCCATGTGTCCACCGCCCCTCATATGGCGTGCACCCCCACATACCTATGGGAGGAAAAGCGAGGTGAAGCCTGTTGGCTAAGCTACCGCTCATCTGGATCGGTACCAACTGCAGTTGCGACAACACCATATCGTTCATGAACACGGCTGCACCGACGGTGTTGCAGGTATTTGCCCAGATGGTTGACCTGCTGTACAGCAACGGCTTCATGGCCGCCCAAGGCAACGATGCCCTGGACGTGCTGCGCCGGGCACGGGAGGATTACGCCGGCAAGTACGTTCTGGCGGTGGAGGGCGCGATCCCTACCAAGGACGGAGGGCGCTATACGGCAATCGCCTGGACGCCGGAGGGCCCCCTGACAGCCCTGCAAGCGGTTCGCTGGCTGGCGCCGAGCGCAGCCCACGTAGTTGCCCTCGGCACCTGCGGATGCTTCGGAGGCGCCACAGCCGCCCGGCCCAATATCAGCGGCAGCGTCGCGGTGCAGGCGGTTATGGACCGCCCGGTGATCAACATCAGCGGTTGCCCGGTCAATCCGGAGTGGCTGGTCGGCACTCTCGCGCACTTGCTCCGGTACGGCCAGCCTGAGCTGGACCAGCACGGCCGGCCTTTGACGTTTTACGGTTTCACCGTACACCGCCACTGTCAGCGCCGATCGTACTTTGACAACCGCGAGTTTGCCGACCAACTCGGCGATATCGAGTGCATGTTCTCGCAGGGCTGCGTAGGTCCCCGCACCGGCGCCGACTGCCCTTACCGCCAGTGGATCGAGGGCGCCAGTTGGCCGGTACGAGCCAACACACCGTGCATCGGGTGCACCAATCCGGGCTTCCCCGACGACTCCTCACCGTTCTTCACTCCGCTCCCGCAGAAGTCGCCGCAGACTGGAGAGGGACGCTCATGACACGCCAACAAGTCCTGTTTAGCCCTGTGACCAGGCTCAGCGGGCTCTTATCAGTACAGGCTGTCATTGATGGCGCGGCTGTTATAGATGCCTCCGTCTCGGGAACCATGTTCCGAGGCTACGAATGGATCATGCAAGGCCGGGATGTAACCGACGCGATCTACATGACCCAGCGGATCTGTGGCATCTGCTCCCTGGCTCACGGCGCTACGGCAAGCTATCTGCTGGACCAACTCTTTGGCCATCAACTCTCGGAGCAGGCCCAACTGCTGCGCAATGTGATGTACGGCGCCGACTTCCTGCAAAACCACCTCCGGCACTTCTACGTCTACAGCCTGCCGGACTTCGTGCGGTTTCCGCCACGGCCGCCGTTCCTCGGCCAGCGGCTCGACGACGCTCGGTTATCGACGGCAGTCGAGGCGGAGATGATCCAGCACTACTTCGCCGCGATCAGCACCTCCCAGCTGTGTCACCAGATCCTCGCCCTCTTTGGGGGTAAGGCCCCTCACCAGCACAGCTTTGTGCACGGTGGTGTGACGGTGGGACCTACGGCGCAGTCGATCAGCGAGGCGCTAGCCCTGCTCGATCGGGCTGAGAGCTTTATCGGTGCGGCTCTGCTCCCCGACACGTACCGTCTGGCTGAGGCGTACCAGGACTACTACCAGATCGGTGTGACACCGGAGCGCCTGCTGTCGTTTGGCCTGTTTCCACTGGGCGCTGCCAACGATCAGCGAGTGTGGCGGACCGGAGCGCTTGCCGGTGGCCGACTGGTCGAGGTCGATCCGCTGCTGATCCATGAGGACGTGGCTTCCAGTTGGTTTGCTTCAGCGACTCAGCCGAGCGAGCCGCCTCCCGCTCAGGGGGTCGTGCCTGACCCGTACAAGCCGGGTGCTTACTCATGGGTCAAGAGCGTCACCTATGGCGGCCAACCATACGAGTCCGGACCGCTGGCCCGCATGCTCATCAACGGCTACTACCAGGGCGGCACATCCACCATGGACCGCATCGTCGCCCGCAGCATCGAAGCGCAGTTGATCGCCAGGCTGATGCGGCAATGGCTGGATCGCCTCAATCCCGGTGAGCCGCCGCTGGCGCAACAGGATGTCCCGCTCCGCGACGAGTCCAGAGGCATGACCGACAGCATGCGGGGCGCCTTGCTCCACCATGCCAAGCTCAACGGGCGGTCCGTCGAGAGCTACGACATCATCACGCCGAGCGCCTGGAACTTCTCGCCCAAGAACAGCGCCGGGCAACGAGGCCCGGCCGAGTGTGCCCTCACCGGCACGGTGATCCCTCAAGGTGTCGGGCCAACAACGGTGCTCGGCAGGATCATCCGGTCCTTTGACCCGTGCTTGTCCTGTGGGACGCATGTCTACACCCCAGCGGGCGACAAGATCGCCGAGCGCGTGGTCTGAGGATGCGTCTGCGGCAGCTTGGTGGGCCGGCCGGCAATGCATGAAGCATCGTTGGTGGCCGAGCTCCTGCGCCTAGTGGCGCAGGATGCCGCCGCCCGTGGGTTCTGCTCAGTGGAAACCGTGCACATCGAAATCGGCGAGTGGAGCGGCGCCAACCCGGCGGCGTTGATGTGGGCTTTCGCGACAGTGAAACACGGCACCGTGTGTGATGGCGCACAGCTGGAGATCACTGCGGCGCCCGCTGGCGACCAAGTGACGCTCCTTGGCTACATTGGAAGGTGAGTCGAGTTGCAGCAAACCGAGCAACACCTCGGGCTGCGGGTCATGATGTTGGCCAAGCTTACGGCGGGCAACGACGCCCAGGCGACGATCAACCGGGCTCGGCTAGACCAGGCTGGGGCTGTGGCCGTCAACATCATCGGCTCGCCCGGCGCCGGCAAGACAGCGCTCCTGGAGTGCACGGTGCGCGTCTTGCGAGCGGATCTCAACTGCGCCGTAATCGAGGGCGATCTCTGTACTTCGCGCGATGGCGAGCGGGTCGCCGCCCTGGGTATCCCGGTCGTGCAGATCAACACCTCAGGAGCGTGCCACCTTGACGCGGGAATGGTTTCGGCAGCGCTCGAGGCCCTCCCGATCCCGCCCTGTAACCTGATCTTGATCGAGAACGTCGGCAACCTCGTGTGCCCGGCGGCATTTGAGCTTGGCGAACGAGTGCGCGTGGTAGTCCTGAGCGTGCCCGAAGGCCACGACAAGGTTGCCAAGTACCCGGCGGCGTTCAGGCACGCCGACTTGGTGGTGGTCAGCAAGACCGACCTCCTGGAGGCGGTGGACTTTGACGCGGCAGCACTCCACGCCGATCTTCGCAGTATTGGCTGCGAAGCGCCCGTGCTCGAGCTGTCCGCCAAGACGGGAGCAGGTACCGGGGCCTGGGCGGCCTGGCTCCGCGGCGCGGTCGGGCGGCACCTCAGGCCGGAGAGGAGATAGCTGTAATGTGCATCGCGGTGCCCGCCCTCGTGGAGTCGAGGCAACCGGGCTCCAACATGCTGATCGTGCGTACCCTGGATTTCCGGTACGAAGCCGCAGGCGACCTAGTGCCCGACGCGGTACCAGGCGATTGGGTGCTGGTCCACATGGGCTTTGCGATCACGAAGGTCAGCTATCAAGACGCACAAGACTGCTTTGATCTGCTTGATTGGCCGGCGCTGCCGCCCCCGCGTGATGGCCTCTGACCTGTTGCAGGCGGTCGCTGAGGTTGCGCGGCGCGCCGATGCCGTCGCGAGTGCCGCCGGCCGCAGGCTCAGGATCATGGAGGTGTGCGGGACGCATACCTCGGCGATTACGCGCAGCGGCCTGCGAGAGCTGCTTGCCGCGGTCATCCAGTTTCGCAGTGGACCAGGTTGCCCGGTCTGTGTCACTTCTGCGGAGGACCTGGCCCTTGCCGCCGGGCTCGCTCGTCATCCGGCGACACTGATCGCGACGCCTGGCGACCTCATGCGTGTGCCGACTTGGGTATACGGCGAGAGGCACTCCCTGGAGGAGTTGCGGGCCGCCGGCCTTGCTGATGTTAGGGTGATTACGTCGCCGCTCCAAGCTCTCAGCTTAGCCGCCGCCAATCCGCCACGCGAAGTGGTGCTGATCGGCATAGGCTTTGAAACCACCTCGCCACTCGTTGCTGCCACTGTGTTGCGCGCAGCCACAGGCGAGGCACCCGGCAATCTCAGCGTGCTTAGCCTGCATAAGCGGATGCCGCCTGCCCTTTGGCAGATGCTCGCCGCCAACGACCTGGGGGTCGACGGGCTACTACTGCCCGGCCATGTCAGCGTCGTCACGGGGAGGCGGGCCTTTGATTTCGTGTCCAGCGACCGCCGAGTTCCGGCGGTGATCGCGGGCTTTGAACCGATGGATGTGCTTTTGGCGTTGTCGAGCTTGCTCCGGCAGATAGACTCGGCGAAGCCGGCAGTGGCCAACCTCTATCCGCGCGCGGTTACCGAGCAAGGCAACATGGTAGCGCAGGAGTTGGTCGACCGGGTGTTTGCACCGGCCGATGCTGATTGGCGAGGACTGGGATGCATCCCGGAAAGCGGGCTGGAGTTGCGCCCGGAGTACCGCCGGTGGGATGCGATTGACAAGTTGGACCTCGACCGCAGGGCAGGCGGGAAACTCCCGAGCCCGCCTGGCTGCCGCTGCGGTGACGTGCTCGCCGGACGCATCGACCCCCCGGACTGTCCCGAGTTTGCGCTTTCGTGTGCTCCGCTTCGCCCCCACGGGCCCTGCATGGTCTCTGCCGAGGGAGCGTGCCAGATCGCCTACCGGGCTGCAGCAGGTAACGGAGGGTGATGTCCAGATGGTGACTCGGGGCGCGGGCAAGTTGGTGATGCTGGCCCACGGGGACGGCGGAGCTCTGTCGCGCGAGTTGGTGGCCACGGTCTTCCGGCCGTATTTCAGCGACCGCAGCCTTGCGGCGTTGCCTGACGCGACCATCGTTGGCAGCCCCCAGGGGCGCATCGCCGTGACCACGGACTCGTTTGTCGTCTCCCCGCTCTGGTTTGCGGGCGGCGATATCGGCACTCTGGCGGTCTACGGGACGGTCAACGACCTGGCGGTATCCGGAGCCCAGCCTCAATACCTGACGGCGGCGTTCATCATCGAGGAGGGCTTGGAGATTGGAAGACTTGAGCGGGTCGCGGCGTCGATGGCAGCCGCAGCTCTGGACGCTGGCGTGGCCATCATCGCAGGCGACACTAAAGTTGTCGGCAGGGGACAGGCGGACGGCCTATTCATAACCACGACAGGGATCGGCTTTGTCCCCGCGGCGCTCAATCCTGAGCCAGGCCCACAACGGGTCGCTCAAGGCGATTCGATCATCGTCAGCGGGCCGGTTGGCGATCACGGGGCGACAGTGCTAGCCGCAAGGTACGGGCTTGGGCCCCCTCATGCCGGTCTTGCCAGCGACTGCCGGTGCCTGCTGCCCCTCGCAGCACTGCTGTGGAGGCAATGCCCCGGCGCCAGAATGATGCGCGACTTGACCCGTGGCGGTCTCGCGGCGGCGGCGGCGGAGATCGCGTTGGCGACCGGCAAGGACGTGATCCTCAACCAACAGGACATCCCCGTCCGGTCGGCTACGGCGGGTGTCGCGCGAGTGCTAGGCGTGGAGCCACATGACTTGGCTTGCGAGGGCACCTTGCTGGCAGTCGTTGCCCCGGAGCACGCCGCGCAGGCATTGGAGCTAATGCGATCCGCAGGTGACGCCGGTGCGGGAGCAGTTATCGCAGGTGAGGTCGGGGCCATGCCCTCCTCGCCTGCAGGGCGGCTGCGTGGCGGCCACGGAGGCCGGGCGCTGCTCCGGACGGAGGTTGGGGGCCGGGTCGCGATCGGAGATGGCCCCTCCACCCCATTACCTCGGATCTGTTAGGCACAGGCATGACGCCGTCGCGCGCACACATCTTGGTCACGGGCACAGTGCAGGGCGTCGGTTTCCGCCCGTTTGTGTACACCGCAGCAACACGCGCCGGACTGACCGGTTGGGTTACCAATGCCCTCGACGGGGTCCATATCGAGGTGCAGGGCCCCCCGAGCACGATCGAGGCTTTCGCGGACGTACTGCGCCAGGAGGCTCCACCCTTAGCGCGAGTGGAGCAAGTGCGCCTGCGGCAGGTGCCAATCCACCCACAGGAAACCGAGTTCGTTGTCGGTGCCAGTCAGACTGACGGCCGAGCCGCTGGGGCATCCATCCCGCCCGATGTGGCGTCCTGCCGCGAATGTCTTCGCGACGTGCTCGACCCGGCCTCGCGACACTACTACTATCCCTTTACCAACTGTACGCAATGTGGCCCGCGGTTTACCGTGATTGACAGGCCGCCATACGACCGGACCCGGACAACCATGGCAGGCTTCGCGCTGTGCGACGATTGCGCGGGCGAGTACAACGACCCAGTCGACCGGCGGTTCCATGCGCAACCAGTCGCCTGTCCAGCCTGCGGCCCACAGCTCTCACTGCTTGTGGCGGGCCAGCCGTCGATAGACGGGGAGGCGGCCGGCACCCGTAGACTGCTTGGACTGGCCGGGGATCTGCTGCTAAGGGGGAGGATCATCGCGATCAAGGGCCTTGGCGGCTACCACTTGGCTTGCGATGCCGCGGACGAGGCTGCGGTGGTCGAGCTTCGCCGTCGCAAGCAGCGTCCCTATAAGCCGCTGGCCGTGATGTGCCGGGACATGGCCGAGGTGCGGGGTATCTGTGACGTGACACCCCGCGAGAGCGAGCTGCTGCTGCGCGCGCGGGCGCCGGTGGTACTCCTGCGCAAAGCTGCTGATGGACGCAGCGCGTTAGTCGCAGCAACCGTCGCACCTGGCCTTGACCGGATCGGGGTGTTACTGCCGTACACCCCACTGCACCACCTGCTGATGCGTCATTCCCCGCCACGCCTGGTCATGACCAGCGGCAATCTCAGTGGACTCCCCCTGGAGATCGACGAGTCGGGAGCCATGGCCCGGCTGGCCGGCATCGCCGACGCCTTCCTGACCCACAACCGGCCGATCCGCAGCCGCTGCGACGACTCAGTCGCAATTGATGTCGGTGCTGACGCCGGGGTACTGCTGGTACGGCGGTCGCGCGGATGGACGCCAGAGCCAATAGTGGTAGACGGGTTCGAGGCGCCGGTACCCATACTCGCAGTCGGAGGCGACCAGAAGTCCGCCCTCTGCCTCTTTTACGGAAACCAGGCCCTGCTCTCGCAGCACATTGGCGATGTAGAGACCGTCGAGGGCGAGGAGTTCCTGTCTGAGGCCTGCCGGCACCTCGTCGAGCTGGCAGGGGTGAGGCCAGCGGTGATCGCGGCCGACCTGCACCCGGGCTACCGCTCCAGGCGCATTGCCGAGGCCCTCGCGAGCGACTACGCGGCGCCGGTGAGGCTAGTCCAGCATCATGCCGCCCACTTTGCCACAACGTTGGCCGACTGCGGCCACGGAGCAGAGGCAATCGGCGCGATCTTAGACGGCACCGGATACGGCGGTGACGGGCAGATCTGGGGTTTCGAAATCATGTCTGGGTCGCCCGCTCTCGTCCGGCGGCACTACTGCCTGCGTCCGGTACCTGCAGCAGGCGGCGACTGGGGCATCGGAAACCCCATGGTGTCCGCGGTCGTGCATCTGATTGGGCTGCTGGGGGAGCGTGGAGGGGCGGCGGCTGAGCGGCTGTTTGGGGCACATCTGCCAGAACTGCCGATGTTGCGGCGGCTTCTGGAGGCCAGGCACGCCGCGCCTGGCCTGCCGCAGATATCCAGCTGCGGGAGGCTGTTCGATGCGGTGGCCGCTATCGTCGGCGTCTGCATGCACAACACGTATGATGGGCAGGCGCCGGCGGAGCTGGGCAGCCTGGTCACAGATCGCGACCCGGAAGATAGCTATCCGTTTGAGCTGGCAGGCCGGTACATCGACCCGGGGCCAACGCTTGCTGCGGTTCTCGATGACGTCCGACGTGGTACGCCCAAACCGACTATCGCCCATCGCTTCCACAACAGTGTGGCCAGGATGGTGCTCAGAGCGGTAGGGCTGGTGCGAGAGCAAACAGGCCTGTCAACCGTCGCGCTCGCCGGAGGATGCTGGTACAACGCCTATCTCACAAGCGCGGTGGTGGACGGACTGCGGAGCAACGGCTACACGGTACTGTTGCCGCGCAACGTGCCCGCCAATGATGGTGGGCTCTCCCTCGGCCAGGCAGTGGTGTTAGCCTCAGAACAAGGCGCCGAGACATGATATCATCTGGATATGGCTAACACACTCGGCAAGTTCAGGAGCATCTGCGAAGCGCAGGGCGTAGGGCTGGCATATGCTTTTGGGTCTGCCGCCCTTCATGCGGATGCGATCCTCCGCGGCATAGAGCAGGGACCGCTCGATCCAATGCAGGACCTGGATCTCGGCCTGGTGTTTGCCACTCCACTGTGTCAGATCAGGCGCCCACCGCACGAGATCTACTCGGAGATCCACTCCGCCTTAAGCGACTTGTTCACGCCGCTTCCGTTGGACCTGGTCCTGCTGGAGGAGACTCATTCCATCCTGCAGAGTGAGGCAATCGCGGGAGTCTGCTTGTTCGCTGTTTCGGAGGACTTCCGCTCGGAGTATGAGCTTGGGGTTTTACGGCGCGCGGCCGATTTCCGTTACCACTTCGAGCAGTATCACCTGGAGCGGAGGGAAGCGCTCAGATGATCAAACAGCAGATGATCCGCGAGCGTCTATCATTGATTCAGGACGCCGTCGATGCCCTTAGGCGGCTGGGCGACATGAGCGAGACTGAGTTCTCATCGGACTACCGCAACCCAGCTGCCGCTGAGTCGTATCTGCGCAAAGCACTTGAGGCTGTGTTCGATATCGGCCGGCACCTGTTGGCCGCTCACGGACATTTGTCGCTGGCATCCGAGTACAAGAGCATCGCCCGAGGGCTTGGGCAGCAAGGGTTTGTCGATCGCGAGCTCGCCTCCCGTCTGGAGCTCATGGCTGGCTATCGCAACAGGTTGGTCCATCTATATGCACAAGTGACGCCACCTGAGCTTTGGACCATAAGCCGTGACAACCTGCACGATCTCCGCGCATACATCCTGGCCATAGATGGCTGGCTTGGCTCACAGCCCGCTCCGCAGTAACCCGGTGGCTGCGATATCGGGATTCGCGATAGAGTCGGCCCAAGGCCTCGCAGGCGCCCAGGCCATCGCCGACCTGACGGGCCGGATCTGGGATGAGGATGTTGGCGTCTCGGACTACCCGGCCCTTGCCCGCCATATCCAGCTGTTCCCGGCCGGGCACCTCGTAGCTGGGTACGGCCAAAACCCAGTCGGCTCCGCCGCCGGTTTCCCTGCCGCCGCGGTGCCAACCTTTGCCGAGCTCAACCGGGGCGTGTACCGGCTCTACATGCCCTGCGGGCCGCTGTACTACCTGCACCTGATCCAGGGCTTGCCGGAGCACCGGGGTCGCGGGCTCGGACAGCGCCTGCTCGAGAGGCAACTCGATATCGCCCGCGCCGCGGGATGCACGGAAGTCATCGGCGAGGCCTAGGCGGGGAGGCAAATGCGACCATGCTGATCGAGGCCAAGCCGCCCCAACACCGCTCGCTGCTTACGCTTCTTCCAGTGGAAACCTCCAACCTCGAGCCACGGGCCGTGCTGATGGGCAACAACCCGGGCCGGGCGTTCGTGGACTGCACGGAGGAGCCGAGCCGACTGTTGGTCTGGTCGCAGGGGATCGAGGGTTTCTACCTGGCCGGTGAGCCCAGCCTGGGCGCGTCCGCCTGGCGAGACGTGCAGCATGCCTGCCGGCAGACCCTCGCGGATGCAGGCAACCCACTCGCCACCGGCTGTGAGATCAGCGGGGTCGGCGGGGGAGCCTGGGATGGGGCGTTCCGGACAACGTTTGCCGGGCGCATCGGAGAGTGGCGGCAGCTGGTGTTCCGTGGGCCGAGAGAGATGCCGGCTTCGCAACCTAAGCCGAGCACGCTAATCGCGCCAGGCTACCGGCTCCGCCTCATTGACGCGGGCCTTCTCGCCGACCGGGGGGCCTGCCGGGGAGACCTGCTCTCGGGTGCGATCTCGCAATACTGGGCGTCACCGGATGACTTCCTGCGGGCCGGCCTCGGCTGGGCGGTGCTGAGCGCTGAGGGTGAAGTGGTTTCGATATGCCACTCCGGGTTTGTCGCGGGCCGGGTCCACGCTATCAACGTCGAAACCGCCCCCGCACACCGCCGGCGCCGCCTCGCCCACGCCGCAGCCCTGGCCTTCCTGGACTCGTGCCACGAACGCCGCCTGGAGCCCTATTGGGACTGCATGGAGGACAACGTGCCGTCGGCCAGCCTCGCCCAGGCGATCGGGTTGGAGCTCAGCTTTGCTTACACCTGCTTCGCGATACCGCTGGACTAGCCGTCGCCAATCTGCGCGCCTATACCCAGCGAGTAACCTCCTCCACCCTCTTGCGCGGACGCGCCGCCGGGCTCTCGGCCGGGTGCCCAAATGACACCGCGGCGACTAGCTGGTGGTCCTCGCCGAGCCACTTGCTCAGCTCCTCATAAGCATAGATGATGTCGCAAATCCACAGCGAGCCCAGGCCCAGGTCCTGCGCGGCGAGCAGCATGTTCTGGATCGCGGCGCCGATCGACTGGAGACTCACGAGGTTGGCGATGTTGTGGCCGAAGTCGTGGGGCAGCCACGGGTGAGTCCCGCTCTCGTTAAACACAAACACCGTCACCGGAGCCTGCTCCATGATCCTGGCGGTCCCCGGTGCGCTGCCCGCCCCGCGCCCCTCGGCCTCCCAGCGCGAAATGCCCTGGCGCATCAGGCGCACCATCTCGGCGCGCTGCTCGCCTTGCACGACGACGAATCGCCACGGCTGGTCGTTCTTGCCGGACGGAGCCTGAACCGCCGCCTCAAGAATCGTGCGTAGATCCTGCTCCGAAACCGGCTCGTCCGTAAACCTGCGGATGCTGCGTCTGGCAGCGATGGCCTCAAGCGTGTTCATGGGTTACCTCCCTGTGGATTGGGGATGAGGTGCGCGGGGCCCCCGGCGGGGCCCCGGCGGGGCCCCAGCGGGCCCCAGCGGGCCCCCGCCATGATGGCTAGCGTGATCCCTACCGGACCATCCAGTCCCGGAAGTGCTCGGCGTACCTGTCAAGAGCCGTCTCCACCAGCTCGCGGCCTATCTCGGCCGAGGCGAAGGTGGCGTCGCCCAGGGCGCCATTGGCCGTCATCTCGTCGAAGTAAAGAGCCTCATTGGGGAACACCTTCGAGCGCTTGAGCCCCTCGACGTACCCCGGCTGCAGCTCGCCTTTGGTCAGCCGATCCTGCCGGACGGACTGGGGCCACAGGTACATCATGACTGAGGTCTCAATCTCGCACGAATGTCCGTTGATCTCGGTCTTGGCGTGCTTGGTCCATATGTCGCGGACACCTTCGTAGGGCACGGTGGCGTACGAGACCGTGTCACCGTACTCCTGCTTGAGGCGGTTGGCGGCCACGCCGATCGACGGGATGTTGCCGCCGTGACCGTTGGCGATGAAGAACCGGTTGATCCCGTACTGCCGCAGGGACCACGCGACATCCATGATCACGCTGATCAGGGTCTCGGGCCGCAACGTTAGGGAGCCTGGGAAGTGAATGTGGTGTCCAGAGACCCCGATCTGGATGCCCGGCGCGACGAGTACGTGCGGGAACAGCCGCAGCCCAAGCCTCTTACTGAACTCCCGCGAAACCGCAGCGTCATAGTCAAAGCAGCCATGGGGCCCATGCTGCTCGGTCGAGCCGACCGGAATAATCGCCATCTTGATCTCAGGCAGCAGGTCGCGGACCTCGGGCCAGGTCAAATCATGCAGGTACATGCTGTGGGGTTGTTTATCCATGTTGGCACCTCCGCGGTTTTGGCCATATGCATGGGCGGGAGCCATGCATAACGTGGCCTACTCCTCTATTAGACCCTCGGAGGTCTCTCCCTTGTCGGCGGAGCTTTATCTCGAAACCTGCCCACAACCGCTCGCCCCAGCTGGGGCTGGGGCTAGGAGGGCGGGTGCGGGGAGACTGCTGGAAAACAGACAACATCGCCGCCCAATATGCTTATTTTCGGCAGACAGGGCGGCGATGTTGCTCGCTGGAGCGCATTAGGCGGCCCAAATGCCGTTTTAGTGCATATACGGGGCCTGAGTTGTAGCCCAGAGAGCATACTCGCGACGCGTATTGCTGGCTGGTGAGCATGCTGGCCTCCCTGCAGTTTCGCCAGCCACGGCGCCGGCCTCGGATGATCTGACCAAATCCACTAACTCTGGCTCATCGGGCCTAGGAGGCTAGGGCACTTCAGGAGTGTAGCCGGGCGAGCGCCGGCGGGCAGGGGTACTATGTGCGGTTGCCGGGTGCACCTCAGCGGTCAGCCGCCTCGTCAGTCACACCGGCACGAAACGGATTGACGGCCTGTACTCCCATGTACAACTGACCGTCACTGAGGTCCTCGGTATAGATCCGCCGACAACCCAATCTAGCGGCGCTCTGGACGACCATCGCATCCCAAAGCGACAGCCCGAGCCGCGCCTGCGCGTCAATGGCCCCAAGCACGTCGTCGACTGTGGGCACATGCACCATCCACCGCGAGAGGTTGAGCACCATCAGCCTGGCGTCTGCCGGGTCGACTGGCCGGGGCACCTTGCGAGTGATCGTCACGTAAAACTCCTGTAAGACCTGGAGGCTCAAGCACCCCTGACCCGAAGCCCAGAGCCTCTCCAGTAGTCGCTTTGCCTGCTGGCGCTTACTCCCCGCCGAGGCGTCATGCGCGTAGACGAGGATGTTGGTGTCAACAAAATGCCGGTCCTGACTAGCCGCGCCTGTCATGCAGCGCCTCGCGGGCAACTCTGTAATCACCCTGGGTGCCTAGGTCGGGCGCTTCTCGCAGCAGCTCAAGGTGTTGCTCACGCGCCTCCACATACGCGTCCTCACGCCGGATCATGTCCTCCAGTGTCTTGGCAAGCAGGGCCGATACCGACGTATCCCTATTGACGGCCATCACCTTGATCCTCCTCAGCATGTCTGTGGGGAGAGATAGCGTGATGTTGCGCCTGTCCAAAGTCAGCTCACCTCACGTAAACAAGTGTATCACATAAATAGGTGAGGGGCAAAGTGCCTGCGCCAGAAGCCCCGTCAAACCGCAAGCCAGATCCCGGGCCAAGCCTGTGCTGCATCCAGCCGCTACTCCCCCCAGCTAGGCGGCTTCTCGCCACGCTCTCGGGCTCTGACTACATCCGCCGCGTTGCGCATGACGGCCGGCACCACGGCGCCGAGGCAGACGCCAGCGAGCAGCACCACCCCTAGAGCATCGGCGGCTACGAGGGCCATCCCAAACCACTTACCCAGCCCGCGTACCATCATTAGGAAACCAAACCCGCTGCCCACGACAAGGGCCGTGACCAGCATCCCCATGCAACCAGCCGGGCCTGGCCGCATTTGACCTGGGTTTTGGGCAGCGAAGTCGGTATCACCGATACTCAGGAGCATGCCCACGGCGCTCAGCGTCACAGAGGCCGTGATGGCGACGATCGCTGCCAGCAAGTAATCTCCTAGCCCGCCCCTGCCCCACTGCATCATCACCGCTGCCGCGATACCAAGCACCGCCGGCGGTAACGAGAAGACGGCCACCTTGGAAACCACGCGCCGCAATGGACTGACCGGCAGGGTGGCCAGGTGATAGAAGGACTGGCCCTCGGCCCCGAAGGCTAGTGCAGACAGTACGCTGCTCGAGAGCGCAGCGGCGACCGACCCGACTAGGCCAACCATCAGTAGGTCTGCGCCTTGGGGCATTCGCGCTCTGAGTGACATCGCGGTGAACCCCACCCAGGCAATCGGCATCGCCATCGGCTGCCACAGCCGAGGGCTGCGGGACAGGATCGCCCAGTCGCGCACCACTAGCGCCCTGATCAGTCCAGTACGCCCGGCCTGGAGTGCAACGCCCGTCCCTGTCGCAAGCCGCGCCACCCTTGACGGCTGTAACCGCCTGCGGCCGGCGCTAACCCTGCCGAGCCCTCGGACGTATGCCCTGCCGCAGGCCAACGCGGTCAGCCAGACGGCCGTCGCAGACGCCCCAGCGGCGACTGCCGCAACCCCGACGCCAGCAGCTACGTACCCGCAAGCGACCAGGCGCATCGCGAGCGCCGGCCAGGTAAACGGCAGCGCAATCATGGCCACGATCCCGACTCCCGGGCGCCCCATGGCGGTCACTATGCCCTGGGCGAGCAAGTCGATCATGCCCCCAGGGCCTTGCGACGTACGAGACATGAAAAGAACCCAAATAAGCGCGCCGGCGATCGAGGCGATTAGGCCCCAGGTCTCTCGTGAACGTGTGCTCCTACCCACCCCTGCTGTCGCGGACGCCAAGAGTACGGCCACGACCCCGCCGGCTGCGGAAACCGCACCCAATGATAAGGGCCAGAGGACCAGCGCGTACAAGGCCCGATAAGTCACCGCGTAGGCCACCATGGACGGCACGGACAGAAAGGCAACGGGGCCGGCGACGGCAAGGGATACCTCGGCCAGGCGGGCGAGCATGATCCCTCGCCGCTCTAGGGGGAGCACCATGGTCCAGTCAAGATCCATGCGCAGGTACAGGACGTCAACGGCGCGGTTGACGCCGGTCATGAGCCCAAAGGCCGCTCCCAGCAGCAGGAATACCGATAGGACACCCTCCGGCGATCCAATGGCCACACCCTCGGCGCCGACGTCGGCCAACTGGAACGCCGCACGCGCCATCATGTGCTGGATCACAGCGAGAAAACACAGCATGATCGCCATCATCACGACCTGGCCCTGCGCGCGCGGATCCGCTGGCAGAGCCCGCCACTGCTTGCGCACGCGCAGCCAGGCTAGGTCACATAGCAGCAGGAAGGATCGGCCCGCGCTGTTGGGCGACACAACTACGACCGCCCCACCAGGGCCTCAATAACGCCAGACAGGGCTGCCGGGAGCGACCCGGTCAACTCCAGGAACACATCCTCCAACGAAACCGCCCCCGCCACCGATCGGGCCTGCAACTCCTCGAGCGAGCCCTCGGCAAGCAGTTGGCCGCGCGCGATGATGCCGACCCGATCACACAGGCCCTGCGCAAGCTCCATGATGTGGGTGCACAAAAAGACGGTGCGCCCACGGTCGCGCAGCGTCCGGAGCAGATCCTTGACCAGCCTTGCTGATGGCGGGTCGAGGCCCTCGGTCGGCTCGTCCAAGAAGAGTACCTGCGGGTCGTGGATCAGGGCAGCGGCCCAGGCGAGTTTGCTGCGCATGCCGTGGGAGTAGGTTTCTGTAGGGGAGTCGGCGACCTCAGCCAGTTGGAGCAGCTCCAGCCACTGCTGAATGCGCTGCTCAGGCCCAGGCAAACGGTATACCGCTGCAAGAAACCGCAGATGCTCCCGTGCCGTGAGCTTGGGATACAGGAACCCACGGTCCGGCACGTAACCGATCACTGCCTTGGCCCGCTCGGGCTCGGCCGCAACGTCGTGATCGCCGATCAGCACCCTGCCCTTGTCCGGCACGAGCAAGCCGACGGCCATCTTGACCGAGGTCGTCTTGCCCGCGCCGTTGGGGCCGAGAAAGCCAAAGATCTGGCCGCCCGGCACGGTCAGGGTCAGGTCGTCGACCGCCTTGGTCGGCGGGAAGGTCTTGGATACGGACTCAAATCGCAGCATCCTGGCGTCTCCTTTGTGGGAGGTTGACGCATCGGCCCCATATTCTCCCATAGTGCGGCGACTTCCTGTAGACAGGAGAGGACATCCGCGGTCCCCCGCGAACCCCTGTTCCGGACTGCTGTTCGAGCAGCAGCAGAGGCCAAGCGATTGATGGGGGGCGCACTCACTGAGACCATATGCCGACCTCACCTTAGCAGGTAAGCTCCGGCGGCTGCGGCAGGTGGCCGTCGCGGCGCTGGCCGAGTACGAGCTCGACCGCCCGCAGCTCACGTATCACGCGTTTGCCACCAACCTTCTCTACCGGGTGACGTCCGGCACCGGTGAGCAGTATGTTCTGAGGCTCGCCTACCCCGGGTGGCGGACACTGACTGACCTCCAATCAGAGGCGATGTGGCTTGAGGCGCTCAGTCGCGACACAAACGTCGCGGCGCCGAGGATCATCCGAAGCCGCTCCGGCATGACCGTTCTGTCGATGTCGCCACCGGGCGGTAGCAGTGTCTGGCATGTCACGCTCATGACCTGGCTGCCAGGGCGTCTGCTGGGAGGCTATCTGACGGAGGATAACCTCAGCAAGATGGGTGGTTTGTTCGCCGAGTTGCACGCGCACGGCGCGGCGTGGACGCCACCGCAGGGATTCACGACACGCAGGTTCGAGCATTGGCTGTCCCGAGGGGAGCCCAATCTGATCATCGCCAGCGGGATACCTGGGGCCGCGCTGCCCGCCCAAGCAGGGGGACAACAGCCCTCCCCGCCTTCCCTGCCTGCTCACCATGTAAGGCTGCTCGAGCGGACCAGCGAGCTCGTCGAGGCGGCCTATGCCGCGATCGACCGCCGCGACCTGCGGGTCATTCACTGCGACCTCTGGCACGACAACATCAAAGTCCAACGGGGCCTGCTGCAGCCGTTCGACTTCGAGGATACGGTGTGGGGTTTCCGGTCGCACGATATCGCCATGGCAATGCTCGACCTGATGGAGACAGTCGGCGAGGCGCGTTACCCTAGGTTGCTGTCGGCTTTTAGGCGAGGTTACGAGGCTTGCGGCGCTACCTGGCCCGATGACCGCATCGAGCCGCTCCAGATCGGGCGGCTGCTCTGGAAGGTCAACTGGGTCGCCCGTCACCAGTCGCAGCACCTAGCGGACATGGTGGGGCGGCATGCGCCCGTCTTCGAGCACTTCGCACGGACCGGGGAGGTTCAGCTACCTGCATCGACATGACCCGGCCTCAGGCGTGGCGCGAGCGACTAGCATCTAGCCCAACCGGAGGTGGAGCTAATGGAGGAACAGTGGGACAAGCTGTACCCGCAGGACCATCAACCCACCCTAGGACAGATCGCTGAGTACATCGGCGGCCAGGCCCGGGCATTGTGGGACTCGCTGCTCTCTTACATGGAGGCTGCCTATAAAGCCAGACCCAAGCTTACTTACAGCGTGTGCGCCGGCCAACCTGGCTGGAACGTCAAGTTCGCGAAGAGCGGACAGTCCCTCGGCACCTTCTACCCGGAACGCAACGGATTCACCGCCTTCGTCGTGGTCGGCTACAAGCACGCCGAAGTGATGGAGGCGATCCTTCCGGATCTAACGCCTGTGACCGCCGAGATGTACAGACAGGCCGGCGACTTCATGCGCATCGGCAGGTGGATGATGCTGCCAATCAGAGATGCTGCCACCCTAGAGGACCTGATCAAGCTGGCCGCGGTCAAGCTTCCGCCCAAGGTCAAGGTCGATCACATGCCTGCCTGAGAGCAAGCCGTACAGGAGCCGAGGCATTGATGGGGCCGCAGCCCCCAAAAGACCTACTCCAGCACGACCCGACAGAACACCTTCTTGCCCTTGCGGATGATCACGCCCCGGGCCAACGCCTCGCGGCTGACCGCCAGCTGGATGTCGCTCACCTTTTCGCCGTCCAGCGTGACCCCGCCGCCGTCGATCAGGCGCCGGGCCTCGCCCTTGCTCCCCGCCAGGCCCGACAGCACCATCAGGTCGAGCAGCTTGTCGCTGCGCGCGAGGTCCTCAGCAGTAACGCGGGTGGTCGGCATGTTCTCCAGGCTGCCGCCGGCGCCAAACAGCGCCTCCGAGGCCTCGACGGCCTTGTCGGCCTCAGCTGCACCGTGGATCAGCGCCGTGATCTCATAGGCCAGGGCCTTCTTGGCCTGATTAATCTCGCCGCGGCCCAGCTCGCGCACCTGCTCCATCGGCAGGAAGGTCAGCAGCGCGAGGCACTTCTCGACGCTCTCGTCCTCGACGTTGCGCCAGTACTGGTAGAACTCGTACGGGCTCGTCCGGTCGGCGTCGAGCCATAGCGCCCCGCCCACGGTCTTGCCCATCTTGGTCCCGTCCGAGTTGGTCAGCAGCGCAAAGGTCATGGCATAGGCGGGCTGACGCTCGACCCGGCGGATCAGGTCGGCGCCGGCGAGGATGTTGGACCACTGGTCGTCGCCGCCGAGCTGCAGCGTGCAGGCGTGGTTTCGGAAGAGGTGCAGGAAGTCGTAGCTCTGCATCAGCATGTAGTTAAACTCGAAGAAGGTCAGGCCTTGCTCCAGCCTGGCCTTGTAGCACTCGGCGGCCAGCATGCGGTTGACCGAGAAGTGGACCCCGACGTCGCGCAGGAAGTCGACGTAGTTGAGCCCGAGCAGCCAGTCGGCGTTGTTGACGAGGATCGCGCCTCCCTCCGAGAAGTCGAGGAAGCGGGCCATTTGGAGTTTCATCTTCTCGGCATTTGCCGCGATTGTCTCGGCGCTCATCATCGACCGCATGTCCGTCTTGCCCGACGGGTCGCCCACCATCGCGGTGCCGCCGCCCACGAGCGCGATCGGCCGGTGCCCGGCGCGCTGCATATGGCTCATGGCCATCAGCTGGATGAAGTGGCCCACGTGCAGGCTATCCGCGGTTGGATCAAACCCAATGTAAAACGTGAGCCTGTCACGGCCGAGCAGCTCACGCAGCCCCTCGTCGTTGACCTGTCTGATGAAACCCCGCTCTTCCAACACGTCGTACGCGTTGCGTGTAGCCGATGCGCTCATCGATGTCACCCTTCTCGGCAAGCTCTATGGCTGTTTGCGTCATGTACATGATAAACCGCCCAGCGTGGCGCAGGCTAGCTCTTGCGGGACAAGCCTAGGAGGGCGAGCGGGGACTAGCGGACACGGTGAGAGGACCAGCTAGGTCAACTAGCTGGTCCTCTCGGCCATGCAGGGAGGATCCTCTATCAGCTACTTGTGACGCCTGCGCACCGCGCACCCCGCCGCCACGGCAGCCAGGCCTACGATCGCCATGCTGCCGGTAGCGCCCGTCTTGGGCAGGTCGGGCGGAGATGCTGGGGTCTCCGGCGCCTGCGGCTCGGGCTGCTCCGGCTGGCCGCCGGGCTCGTCGATGGGGTCCTCGATGGGGGTTTCCACGGGAGGCTCGGGTGGCGGAGCCACAAGGGTCAGCGTGAGCGTGGCCGACCCGGAGCCGGAGTCGCTGGCCAGCGTGATGCTCTTGGGGCCGTCGCCGGTGTAGCCCTCAGCCGAGGCGTTGACGCTGTAGGTGCCGCTCCAGAGGCCGGTTAAGGCTGCCTGACCATTGGCGTCAGTGTGAACCGTCGCGCCGACCGCCCCGCCTATGCTCACTGGCAGCCCTCCGACGGCCCCGCCGTCGGCCTTGACCACGGTGACGGTGATGGTGCCGGTGGGGCCGGCGGGAGGCGCAACCGGTAGTCCAGTGAAGTGGGCAGTCGCGTAGACGTTGGCGTTGACGACCAGACCGATCACCGAGCCGTCCTCGTCCCGCCGCTCATCATCGACCATCCAGTGCGAAAACGTCCAGCCCGCTTTGGGTGTGGCAGTCAGGGTGATCTCCGCTCCCGGCTCATATGTCTGCTGTTGGGGAGCAACGGTCACCGTGCCGCTGCCGGCGGGGCTAACCGAGGTGTAGACCCGATGGCCGTCCGCGGTATCGCAGTCGGCGGCGTTAAACAACACTTTGAGGTAGCCTGAAGGACATGCCTCGGGGTTGTACATTGAGCCCCACATCCAGAGGCCATACGGCAGGCTGACCTCGTTGCAGCCGTGATCGAGTCCTTCTTCCACGCCGCCATATCCCCCGGGCCGGCCGAAGCTGCCATCGTTGAGGGAGATATTCTCGACCTCGACCACGGAACGGTCCCGGTGAAGTACCTCAAAACAGATCTTGTTGACGGTGCCGCCACAGGCGTTATCCCAGCGGGCGGTGCACTCATATCCGGTGGGAGTGTTGCTGCGGAGCCGGACCAGGATGCTGTAGACGCCGGGGGAGTCGTCGTCTTCCCAATGCTTGATCTCCCACCAGTACTGCTCAGGATCCTCCCACGGAAACCACACCGGAGTGCACATGTCGTCGAGTTGGTCGTCCAGGATGTGAATGTAGCCGGAGCTGCCCCGGTAATCGAACACCACGGACCAAGCGCGCATGGGCGTGTCCGATGCCGCGGCCGGCACCGGGATTGCCGCCATCAGCAGGGCTACTACTGCGGCGGCGGCCAGCAATCTTCTCATGACGCAGATACCTCCCGTGAGCTGTTGGTGTCAGCTGACTCCTTTGCGGGTCTCTGGGATGGGCCCATACTCAGACAGGCGGCCAGCATCGGGCAGGAAGGCGACAGGACGACACCAACTCGATCATAGGGCCTAAAGCGAAGGGAGAAATCACCCGATAAGTGGTATCTTAGGCTGCTCGGAGCACTACGGCGCAGGAGTTTTGTCCGGATTTTGGACATCCGGAGGTAAGCCGGGCCTGGTGGCTGCTGATCAGGTCCGAGGGGTGACCGGTGCTAGTCGGTCCTGGTGCTTGCCAGGCGGGCCAACTCAAGGGCCATGCCTTTCCTTCCCGACACCCCTAGCTTGTCGTAGATATTGCGGGCATGGGTCTTAACCGTGTTGGGGGAAATGAGCAGCCTCATGGCCATCGTCTCGTAGTCCATCCGCTCCAGCAGGTAGGCGGCGATCTCAAGCTCGCGCGGCGTCAGGCGGCCCCCGGTCGGCAGCGATCGGTTGACCTCGGAGAGCAGCGCGAGCAGAGCCGGATTGGCGCTGTTGTGGCCGGCTGCGGCGACGTTGAGGTAGGCGCTGCTGTCCTCATGCCTCCAGCCGGACCGCGTGTGGATACCGGTGTCGCGAAGGACACGCACGATCATCTGGGCGGTGATGCTCCCCACCATCAACGGACAGTCACCATTGTGGTAGGCCAGTTCATTCTCCAGATCGGCCACGGTCCTCAACAGCCTCGGGCTTCGGGCGTAGACGACCTTGGAGAAGTCGACCCGCGCCCTGCCCACCGCCTCGGAGGCGACCCGCTCGAAGAAGTCCCGCTTGATGACGATGTTGACATACTCGCGCGTTGGAGCCTTTACCTTGCACAAAAACTCAACGTCAGATCCGACCGCAATCATGCAGCCGCGCCTGAACTGGTGATCGCGGCCGCCAATGCGTGCCCGAGGGGGCACCGTCGAGGGGAGGATGAAGCTATAATCCTCCGAACGCATCGCCTTATCGACGATGAAGGACCGGGGCCGGAACAGCGCCACATCGTCGCTAACCAGCGGCGCCGCGATGCGATATACGTCTGGCGGGACCTGCTCGATCAGCCCGGCGAAGCCGTCGCGCGGTATGGCGGCCACCTCCCCCAGCCTTGGGGCGCTACTGCGCCGGTACGTTATTGCCACAAGAGACCGCAAAACCCCTGCTGATGCTGCGCGCAGGGGATAGGTGCGGTCTTGGCGATTGGGACCTGTACCCTACTGTCTGACCCTCAGCAGCCTTCCCTCGTTGATCCCCCAGACTTCGTCCGCTATCGAGGTGACCCTCCGGGAGTGGGTGACGATGATGACGCACCTGCCGTCATCGCGCGCCAGGGACGTCAGAATCCTTAGTACATCGGCCTCAGTATCGCGGTCCAAGTTGCCAGTTGGCTCGTCGGCGATGATGAGGTCAGGGTTGTGGGACAAGGCGCGCGCGATTCCCACGCGCTGCTGCTCGCCGCCGGAGAGCTTGAGTATCTTGCGGTCTGCCGTCTCCCGGTCGATGCCGACCCGCTCCAACAGCGCGTAGGCAAATACGCGCTTATCCTTTTCACGGCTACCGCTGATGTTCATGGACAGCACGATGTTCTCGACGGCGGTGGCGTTGATCAGCAGGTTAAGGCTCTGAAACACGACTCCAACGCTCCGGGCCCGGTAATCATCACGGTCAATCACCCTGAGACTCGTGCCGCCGTACAGTATGTCGCCTTCCCGGCACACGTCGAGCCCGGCAATCAGCGCCAGGAGGGTGGACTTGCCCGCCCCGGACTTGCCGACGATGGTGTACACCTTGCCCCGCTCAAACACCATACTGATGTCCCTCAAGACGAGTTTGCGGGCTCCGCTGTATCTGTACGAGACATTCTGCATAACCAAGACGCCCATCCCGGCGATACCTCCCTAGCTGCGCTCCATCAGGATCTTCATGGGCTCGTACTTTGTTATCTGGCTGATCGACGCCAGACCGGCCAGAGAGGCCAAGAGCAGAGCCACACCGATGATCTGCAGGATGGTCTTCACACCAAGGGCTAGGCTGATTTCCCGTAGGGGTTGCGCCGTAGACCCCGTCCCTGCTCCACCCTGGATCATCGTCACTGCGCCCCCCATGCCTGGGAAGGGCGACTGAGCTGATGACGCCGCCGCCGCAATCTGGCGATCAAGCAGCGCGCTGGCCACGGGTTGCGCGACCAGCGTGCCCGCAAGGATACCGATCACCAGGCAAAGCCCCGTGATAATGAGCATCTCGGACCACAGGCCTAGGGCCACCTGGGACTTCTTCATGCCCATCGCCCGCAGCACGCCGACCTCGTACTTGCGTTCCCGGATCGCGATTGAGGCCAGTAGCGCAATGATTGCGCCGCCAAAGGCGAGCACAATGAGCATGAAGGTGAGAGATATGCTCCGGAGCCCTTCCACCGGTCCCACGATCTTGTTGTAGCTGGCCTCGTCGGTCGTCACATCGAAAATGGGGTTGAGTCCCTTCGCGTAAAGCTCCTCGGCAAAGGCCGCGATCATGCTGGGGTTTTCCACGTAGTACGTCGCTGACACAGTGATCCCGCTGTAATCCGGCACAAAGGGAGCCGTCACGGTTTCGTAGGTGGTGAGGATCTCGTTGCGGCGGTTGGTGTAGGCGTTCCTTCGCACGCCCGCTGGGTACTCACTGGCAGCGTCATAGTAGACGCCCACAACCACCAACTCATAGCTGGTGTCGATATTGCGGGTTTCCGCGAAAGTGCTTCCCTTCCAGGTGATCTCCGAGGTGAGTGAGATCGTGTCGCCAACCGCAATGCCGTTGAGCTCCGCAAGGTCGGTGCTGATGATGCACTCGTTGAGGCCCTCGGGCATGCGTCCTTGGGCAAGGTCGCGCAATCCTGCTTCAAAGTCATCAAACCTGTTGCCGTGCAGACTTAGCATGAAGAAGGTCGGTACCAGCGCTTCCCCGTGGGCATATATCGTCCCCTGCATGGCTTGGCCGCCCAAGTGTGCGTCAACCGCCGTGATGTTAGCGCAGTTGGCGGCGGTGGATGCTTTATAGGCAGCGGCATAGAGGTATGCCGAGTTGCCGAACTCCACATACTGCTCGGATGGAATAACGGGAGCGGATATTCGGATGCCGCCGCCGGTGTAGTTCTTCATCGCTTCCGCTCGCATGCGCTCCATATTGGGCGTGATCTTCACGACTGACGCGAACCGGCTCTTGTAGTCGTCGATGATGCTTCCTGTTGTGTTGTTGATCATCATCGCCACTACGGTGGCCACGATCACGATGAGCATGATCGTGCCGATCAGAATGTTGCGCCCCTTGTTGCGCAGGGTATTGTGAAACGCGTTGTGCACGATATACACCCGGGCTTCACTCCTCGGCCTGTGGTTACTGGACCCGGCGCCGCCGGTGGTTTGAGAATAAGCGGCTAACCTTTAAGCAGCCTTAAAGGAGCTTGAGCAGGAAGGTAAAGGTGGTGTTTGACCCGCTACTTTCGGCGTGGATGCTGCCTCCGGAGCGCTCAATGATAGCCTTGGCGATCGACAACCCGAGCCCATACCCACCCGTCTCCTGCGACCGCGACGGGTCGCTCCGGTAGAAGCGATCGAACACTTTGGGGAGCTTCTCCGGAGGGATCCCCGCGCCGGTGTTGTGCACAGCGAACACGGCTTGGCCTCGGGATTTCTTGAGCGAGATGCCGACGCGACCGCCCTGGTTGACGTACTTCGCTGCGTTATCCAGCAGGACCAGCACAGCCTGTTTTATTCTCTCGCTGTCGCCTCTAATGACGAGGGCAGGCTCGATGTCCTGTGTCAGGGTGATGCCCCTCTCAAACATCACCGTCTGCATGGACGCGATAACGTCCGCGACTACATGGCTCAAGTCAAAGGGCACCTGATCCTCGGCAGTGTCCTCGGCTCGTGCCAGGTACAGCATGTCGTTGACCAGCTTCCCCATTCGCCTCGTCTCCGACTGGATGTAGCCAATCCACCTTTTTTGGCTGTTGACCGTCTCTTCACCGTTGGCTAGCAAGGCGTCCGCGTTGGCGCTGATTATCGCAAGCGGCGTCTTAAGCTCATGGGAAGCATCGGCGACGAACAGCTTCTGTTTTTGCCAGGCGGCCTCTATTGGCCTGATCGAGCGGTTGGCATAGTACAAACTGCCTCCGAAGATAAAGCCAAGCATCCCGGTTCCTACAACGATGAAGGTGATTAGCAGTTGCGTCAGAGTGCGGCTCGAAGCAGTAGTATCGAGAAAGGCGATCTGGTGCAGCCGCTCGCCGTGGATTACCTGTGACTGGCCGTCTTCTCCGATTCTGCGCATCTCGAGCGTCGAGATGCGGTATTGCCACTTGCGGTTCTCGAAGAACATGGTGCCCTCTGGCTTGCCCGACTGCCACGCCGTCTCCGCTACGTGCGCGTACACTGTGGGCGGCAGGTCCAAGTAGGACTGGACATCGGTCACTTTACCATCAGCATCGACCAGAATGGCGAACGACAGCGAGTAGTCCACCGGGATCCTGCCAACGAAGACCCTCGGGGCAGAAGGGGCCGGCTGCGCCGACGGCCCATCGGGGCCGGGTGTGATGGCCGTGAGCATTGGAACGGACTGGAGCCTGCTGCGGTTTTCCTTGTGTACGTTGGCGTAGGTGATCACGTAGATGGTGGTCAGAGCTGCGACCATCACCAGCGAGATAATCGCCATATTAAGCAGGAGCAGGCTATTGCGCAGTCGTATCAGCACCTAGGTCTTCGTCTCCGCCTCCTTGCTCTCCTCGAACCAATCCTCGAAGTCATCGTCATCGTCTCCTTGGACTGGACCCTCGGCCTGGGGTGCCATCGGCGCCGGCAACGCTGGAGCTGGAGAGGTATGATGCGCGATCCATCCCAGAGAGAGCAGTACGACTGCGAACAGCGCGTACTGAGAGCAGTTGGACATGTAGAAGCTGACGATGCTGTACTCGTTGCCGCTCACGGTCAGCTGGCCGCCCGCCACCATAGCGGCGATGTAGCTAACGGAGTGTTTGACTACCCACACTGTATACAGCAGTAGCGCTGCCGCGAGCGCATAAAGGCAGACACTCAGTACCGGCGGCTTGCGCTTCCCGAAGGCTCCGCGGCTCCGGACCAACGCTCGTCCCATTTACATTCCCTCCTCACTGTGCTCACAGCACTCATCGAGAACGTACCCCGCGCCGCGAACCGCCCTGATCTTAACGGATGAGCCTAGTTGGGTCAGCTTCTTGCGCAGGAAGGACACGTATACGTGGACATTGCTGTCCTCAGCCTCCGCCTCGAACCCCCACAGCTTCTCGATGATTGCCGAAGGTGTGACGATATGCCTTCCATGCCGCAGCAGCATCTCCAACAGCTGGCCTTCCTTTGGCGTAAGGCGGAACGACTTGCCACGGCACCACAGGTTGAGAGTCAGAGGGTTGAAGGCAAGGTCTGCGAAGCGCAGGGTGTGGTCGTGGGCCAGCTCCCCTTGCCGCCGTCCCAGAGCGCGCAGCCGGGCGAGTAGCTCTTCGATCTGAAATGGCTTGGCGAGGTAGTCGTCGGCACCGCTGTCCAGTCCCCGCACCTTGTCCTCCGTCTCCCCTTTGGCAGTAAGCAGAATGACCGGCGTTGTGATGCCGCCCGCACGGAGCTCCCGCAGCAAGCTGATGCCTTCGATTCGCGGCAGCATGACGTCGAGAATGATCAGATCATGTATCCCAGAGAGCGCGCAGTCGAGGCCGTACTCGCCGTCGAAGGCCAGGTCAACGGTGTAGTTGTGTTTGCGGAGCACCTGCGCAACAGCCTCGGCCATGCGGCGCTCGTCCTCAACTAGAAGAACCCTCATTGTGCCGCCCCTCCTGGTATTCTCGCCGGCCAACCTTTAATCAACCTTAAGGATAACCCCTGGCTGCGGCTGCCTCCACCGCCAAGCGCAAAGCAATCCACCTCCTCTGGGTCATGCAATGCATCGTGCGCAAGGACGCCCCGCCACCCGGCACACGCTCAGGTGGTGAGGCGTCCCTTGACACACCTCATGCGGCGGGCGCTAGCCCGCCCTAGTCAAGCCCTACGGTATCGTGACCCTGATTACATTGCTGTGCGTCTTGGCTCCGCCGCTGTACAGAGCAGTAATGCGTGCGTAGTACGTCACTCCAGCTTCGAGGCGGCCACCGAAGTCGTTATTGCCGCTATAGCCCGCGCCGGGCTTGAGCAGCAGGCTCGTCTGGCAGGGGTCCGTGATGTACTTGAGATACCCGTGCTCCGGGTAAGTGGGCGACGGCTCGTTGCGCGACAGGACGACCTTGTACCCCGAGAACCTCGGATCGACAACCTTGGTCCACAGGAGCTGCAGGCCATCAGCCTCGACCTTGGACTTAACCGTAACCACCGGTAGCGGCGACTGCTGGGCCGTTGCCGGGAGTGTCACCTCCACGGCGTTGCCCGGCGCCTTGACTGCGTGCCCATCGTATACCGCCGTGATGCTGAGGTAGTACTTGACGCCGGCCTTGAGGGTCCCGCCGACATCGCCGCCGTTGTAGGGCTTGCCGGCGCGTAGGGTCATCGAGGTGGTCTTGGGGTCGGTGATCCAGGCGTAGTAGCCATCTGCCGGATAAACAGGCGCAGGGTTAGTTGCCGACAGCACCACCTTGTACCCGTTGAGGCGCAGGTCGTCAACGCGGGTCCACGAAGCGACTACCGAGTCGCCGGAGACCTTTGCAGAAACCACAACCTGCACGTACCCGCTAGGCGCCGTCGCCGGATCGCTGTATACCACCTTGGCCGGGTCGTCGTCGTAGGTCACCTTCTCGCCGGCGCGGACGAGGGCGTTGAAGACCAGCACTGCGGCCTGGGCCCGGGTTAGGACTCCCTGCGCGTCGAACGCCTTGGACCCGTCGGGGCGGAGGATGCCGTTCATGATCCCGTTGGCCACGGCCAGGGCAACATGGCGCTGGAGGTTGACGGAAATCGTTTGCCGGTCAGCGAAGGCATCGAGGACGGAGAGGTCCGGGGTTTCGGCGGAGAGCTGCAGGGCCTTGACCAGCGCGACCGCCATGTCCTCGCGGACGGCAGCCTCGCCCGGCTTAAACAGGTCCAGTTGGTTGGCGCCCACGCGCCACCCGGTCAGGTAGGGCTTGGCCGCCTCAACGTAACGGAATGACCACGCTCCAGTGGGCACATCGCTAAAGGACGGCGCGTAACCGCTATGCACCTTGAGCTGCAGCGCAACCACCATGATCTTGGCAAACTGCTCGCGGGTCACGGCATCATCGGGGCAAAACCGGCCATCGCCCATCCCGTCGAGGATGCGGTTGTTGGCCATCCAAGTGACGGCGCTGTGGGCCCAGTGGGACGGGGGTACGTCGCTGAACGACTTACTCGCAGATTGGGCCGGCTGCGCCGAGGTCGCCAGCGCTGTCGACGGGACGACACCGGCTCCGAGCAGGAGGACCGAGGCCAGGAACCACATCAGAAGGTTTAAGAGCCAGCTACGCGGTTTCACAGAAGCACCCCCTACGATGGGTCGTCTGGTGTCCGGCACATAAGCCGGGATGTGACGGCTGTTACCCGCCTTATCGTAGGAGGAGTGCGCCGGGCTCAAGTCCGGTTTGTGTCGCTTGCGGCCCGCCAGGAGTCTTTAGTCAGCTCATCCTCGGCATCACCTTAGGATCCATTGCGTGAGCCGTTCGATGAGCCGAAGTGGGCTCTCGAGCTCACGTTGCAGGACCTGCTGGACGGCGAGGTAGTAGCCAAGGGCCAAGATACCGGCGGCGAGGGCGCCGAGGGGCCAGTCTCGTTCCTGTTGGGGTTGGATCAGGGCCACGATGGCGATCAGTAACGTGACCACGGTCAGGATGATCAGCTTTATCGTCATGATCACTTCGACCTGAGAATGGAGGTGTTGGTGCCGGACCGAAGCACCCTGCCACGGATCTCGACCTCGACCTCAATCTCGGGGAAGGTATCGTCCCACCGCTCCTTGAATTGCCGCCATAGGCTGGGGAGTTGGCGGTGCAGGGCCGAACCCCAGCCGAGAACATCGCTGCGATACTCCTTCTGGAGTCGCCGCAAGGCAGAGAGCGCCTCGGCACGGATCTCGGCCTCAAACGCACCTTGTACTGCCGACTCGAAGTCGCGCTCCTGGAGCGGCTCAATCGGCCACTCTATGTCGCCCAGGTAGCACCAGGCGTCGATATTGACCTTAGCCATGAGCTTACCTGAGGGATCCTGGGAAAACCTGACCTTGGCCTGGCTACGAATCAGCTCCAAGCCGATGTCACGGTCCGCGTGCCATGGGTCGGCGACGGCCAGGATACCGCTGCGCACGTCTCCGCCGAGCCAGAGCATCCCGCGCGTCTCTAGGGGCTCCAGCCAACCAACGAGGCGATCCTGCACGAAGACCGCCGCACCGCCCATGATGGGACTGCGCTCAATCGTCTCGCGCATGATGCTGCCGGGGGGATCTGCCGGAGCCTTCTCGACCAACTCCACCCGGACAGCCAAGGGCTGAGCCCCCGGCGATTCCAACCGGATTAGGAACTCGTTGAGATCAACTGCCACTGAGGTGGACAGTGAGTCCCGAGCGAACTGGATATGGGCGTACGCGGTCGTGCCCGGCAGGGAGTCGATCTCATACTCGGCTTTGAGCAGATCATTTGCCGTTGTGCCCTTGGCCACGACGACAAACACGTCACGCCTGGTTTCGCCATCGCGGATGAAGAAGTCCAGAAGCCGCACCACCCCACCGCGCGCGGCCTCCTCACCAATCACCAACAGGTTGTTGTGCGCCCAGAAGAGCCTCTTAGGGGCTTGCTGGATGACGCTACGCACAGCTTCGAAGACGGTACGACCTTTGGACTGAAACTGGGCAAAGGCCTTTTCGGTGTATGCCCGTTCTCCGAGGACCTCCGGCTTGAGCACGTGCACAGTCAGGAGGACGTCGCCGGTCGCTGGGTCGATGTCAACGCCTGCGGCGCTAACAAAGCCGAGCGTCTCTAGCTCGCGGCGATTCCAGCAGCCGCTGAGTCCAAGCACCAGGACCAACAGGAAAACTGTCGCGCAGATACGCAGTCTGGCAGCCCTATCTGCGGCCATCGCGGTTTCCTCCAACAAGGAGCCGGACGCCGTAGGCCGCAGCCAGGAGTACGACCAGCCCTGCCTGAACCAGCGTACCGTAGATGCCCCACACGTCCCACTGGTAGAAGCGCAGCATCTGAAAAACATTCTTCACGATCAGGGGAGTAAGCGCGGCGCAGAGGTAGCCGAGCGGGAGCATCAGGGCGCGTCCGCGGGCGAGGCCAAGGCCGTGAGTGAGGCTGGCCGCAGCGGCCCAGAAGAACAGCGCGATACGCATGCAAGCGGACGCAGTCCAGACGGTGACCGGAATGATCTCCACGCGCTCAATCAGGCGCCCGATGCTGACCCGACGCGCCAGGCTTAGAACCGGGAAGGTAAGGGTCGAGGCGGTGGGCCCGTAAGCTGCTACTACGGCCGCAGCAAATCCGGCGAGAAACACCACGCTGGTGACGGTGTACCCCACGAAAATGCGGGCAAGCGCTTCGGGAGTGCGAGGCCTAAGGTACGGAAGGAGCATCGCGCCAGCCACGGCTTGCATCGAAAAGGCGAAGGATATCATCGCACCCTTGGCGAGGTCGCTAGCTGGCGTATCGAGCACTGGCAGAAGGCGATTAAGGTGCATCTGATTGAGCGGCAGAACCATAACCACCAGGAGCAGGGGAAGCGCCACAAGATACACCACGACGCCGGCGCGTCCGAGGACGGCGGCTCCCCCGTTGGCCGCGTAGGCGGCGATCAGCACAGTCAGCGAGATGAACACCAGGCCCGGGGTCTCGGGCATGATCACACTGGTATAAGCCTCGAGCACATGGCGGGTCGTGCATGAGGCGCATAGCAGAAAGAACGCGGCCAGAAAAACGCCGATGGCGCCGCCGATCTGTTTGCCAAAGAAACGCCGGGCCAAGCCCACGGGACAGGCGCCGTCATGCCGCCAAGACAGCCAGCCGAGGAGCGCCAGCGGCCCCAGAGCCGCAATAGCGCCGGCAGCAATGGAAATCCAGACGTCCCGTGTCGGCGGCCCGACCGTCACGGCAGGAAGGAAGATCGACGCAGCTTCCAGCCGCGATAGGATCAGCAATGCGGTCAGCTGTAAAGGGCTGATGAACATAGCAGTGCCACGCGGCACCGAGCGACGGCCTGACTGCCCGGAGCCGGCTGAGCTGCGGCGGCGAGTCATTGCGACGCGCCCCACTCATCATCATTGGACGTCGACTGGCCCCCTGCCGGCCTTGCAGGAGTGGAGGGCGACGTGATGCCGGCGGCACCCTTCCTGGCAGAGGGAAGCGCGCCTGTAATGGGGTCGGCTCCTGGAGCGAGCATTGGCCGCCTCTTGGGTGCCCAGAGAGGCCACTGCAGCAGGACATCCTTGAGGCCCTCGGTCCGCGTGGGTGCAACCGGCGACATGTATGGTACACCGAACGAGTTGAGCGATGCTAGGTAGGCCACCAGGACCACTGCAGCAATGACAATGCCGAAGAGTCCCAAGGTCCCACCAGCAATAATCATCAGCGGGTTGATTAGCCTGATTGACAGTCCCATGCTGTACACCGGTGTGGCAAACGAGGCGATGGCGGTGATGGCGATGATGATCACCATGAACGGTGAGACCAACCCAGCTTCAACTGCTTGCTGACCGATAATCAACGCCCCGACGATGGTCACGGCTTGGCCGACGGCCTTGGGCAGGCGCACACCGGCTTCCCGCAGCAACTCAAACATGATCTGCAAGAACAGTGCCTCGGCCAGTACTGGGAAAGGGATGCCTTGCCGCTGGTTAGCAATGCTCAGCACCAGAGGGGTCGGCACCATCTCATGGTGAAACGAGGTGATCGCCACGTACAGAGCCGGGAGCGCAATCGATATGACAAAGCCGAAGTACCGGAGCAGCCGCATAGCGGTGCCCATCGTGAAGCCCTCATACCAGTCATCTGCGGCGGTCAAGAACATCGATAGGGTCGCCGGCATGACCAAAACAAAAGGCGTCCCGTCGACGAGGATGGCCACACGCCCCTCAAGCAGACAACCCGCCACGCGATCTGGCCGCTCCGTACGGAATAGCATCGGAAACGGTGACCAGCGGTGGTCGCGGATCATCTCTTCAATGTAGCCACTCTCCAGGATGCCGTCGGTGTCGATGTGGTCCAGCCGCCGGTTGACCTCGTCGATGAGCGACTGCGGCGCCAGGCCGGCGATGTAGGCGACGACGGTTACGGTGTTGGTCCGGCGACCAACGTGACGGCGGATGAAGCGCAGGTTGGGATCACGGACAGCCTTTCGTAGTAGTGCGATATCGTCTAGGATCGCAGCGCCAAAGCCATCACGCGGCCCTCTAATGGTCACCTCAGTGTCCGGCTCAGACACGCCGCGGGTCGGCCAGGCAGAAGTCACAACCTCCAGAGCGGTCTCCGACCCGTCGACTATGAGGCCGACGTGCGCGCCAAGTATCCCCCTTACTAGTTGGTCCAGACTGCTCAACTCGTTGACTGTGCCAACAGAGACGACACGCTCACTGAGGGCCGCGATAAAGGCTTCTCCGGAGCCTCCGGCGAGCAGGCCCGGCACCGTGAGCGGGCGGATGATGTTACTGGCTAGAAGCACCTCGTCGACCGAGCCTCGCAGGTAAACCAGCAGCAACCGACGGCCCTCGGGATCGGGCCGGAGCCGACGGAAGGTGAGGTCCATACTGTCGCCAAGGGCTGCACGGAGGGCGGACTCGTTCTTGTCCAGGTCCTTATCGATTGGCTCTGCGGGGGCGCCATCGTCCCCGGATGGGCGTGGCTCAGGCCCGGGCGCGCCCGGGGGGCGCGGCCGGGTGCCGCGCTGCTTGGCAGACTGGGACCGGCCCAGCATCTTGCGAAACCTAGGCACTGCTTCCACCTCATGGCGGTCTAAGGGTAACGAAGGTAGTCTGTCCAAAAGGCGCGTGGCGTGTAGACGCCTACCATGACTTTTGCCAGCGCGGGCCTCCTGAGTAGGCGGCCTGCACGAAAGGGGACGCTAGTCCCCGGCGGGAATCCGGGCCCGGCGGGCAGAAACAGAGGACCTCGGGGAAGGACCCCCAGCACAGAATCCGCCGCACATACGCAAAGGAGCGTGAATCATATGAAGACCCAGGACAACCTGATGGAGGCGTTCGCCGGCGAGTCGCAGGCCAACCGCAGGTATCTCGCGTTTGCTGCGAAGGCTGAGAAAGAGGGCTATAAGAACGTGGCCAGGATCTACCGCGCCATCGCCGAGGCCGAGACGGTACACGCGCTCAAGCACCATGAGATCGCGGGCAAGGTCAACAGCACTGCGGACAACCTCGCCGTCAGCGTCGAGGGCGAGACGCACGAGTTTACGGTGATGTACCCGGAGTTTATCGCGACCGCCAAGGCCGAGGACCAGGCCGCCGCGTTGCGGTCGTTTGAGTTCGCCAATGCAGCCGAAGAGGTGCACGGTGGCATCTTCCAGCGGATGCTGGCGATGGTCAAGAAGGGCGACGACCACCCCGACGAGCAGGTCTCGCTGTGCCCCGTGTGCGGCTGGGTCGGCACGGGCGAGCCGCCGGAGCGGTGCCCGATCTGCAACACGCTGGCTAAGATGTTCCGGAGCTTCTGAGAGGGTTCTTCGATTGGCAGGAGCCGGCCGTCCGGATGATCTCGGGCGGCCGGCTCCCGCGCAGATTACGCGCTGCCCGGCGCTATCCCTGGTACATTACCGCCTTGGCCGCTATGTCTTGTTGCCAAAAGGACTTGAGCACTGCCAGATCCTCTGAGTAGTCCGTCTTGGCCTCATCCTTGTCGTAGGGCAAGCGGTCTGGTCTGCTGGTATTGCAGTTTGAGCTCACGACGCCGGTCCACTAGTCAAAGATCCCCCTTCTTCAAAGGGTTTTCTCTGCTGGCTCACCGGCCCACAGTAGCACGCCGGGGGGCGGTGGGCAATGCGTGAGCGGTGTGCAGAAGTGGGTTTCAGTACGATCTGCCCTATGGTAGAATCCATACAAGTAAGGAAGTAAGGACACTGGGTATTGGCATCGAACTCACGGCGGAGCCCGATTGGAGGGTATGTAGTGAAGGAGCCGATCTGGTACGTGAAGGTGACCTCCAAGGGGCAGATCACCCTGCCCAAGCAGATCCGGGAGGCGATGATTGTCAGAGAGGGCGACCACCTCCAGGCGACGCTCGATAACGACTCAATCATTCTCACCCGCAGGGAACCGTACTCCGATAGCGAGCACTTGCGGATGTACATGGCAGGGCAGCTCAGAGATGCGGGAGTAGACCCCGCCACCGACGACCCAGAGCTGCGGGCCCCGCGCGTCAGAGCGTCCATCCCGCCAGTTAACGCTGATGTGACGGCCCGGATCCGATCCCAGAGGGAATCGCGCGATGAAGTACTTTCTTGACACGAGCGCTATCTTCAAGCGCTACATACCAGAGGCTGGCTCGGAGGCGGTTGACTCGATCTTGGGCCAGGGTGCCCCATGCTACATCTCAGCGATGACCACACTTGAGTTGGTCTCTAACCTGCAGCGCTTGCGCAGCGTCGACGGAGTCCTGTCGGATGCCGCGTTCAGGGGCGCACTCAACGCCTTCCGCCTTGATGTGGTGGATGGCACGCTGGAGATCATCGGCGCTACTCCGCTGAGGATCTCGGCCGCCTCTAAGCTGTTGGCAACCAGCTACCTCACGCCGGTCGACGCTCTCCAGATAGTCTCGGCCCAGTCCCTCGGGATGGAGACGGTCTTTGTCTCGGCAGACAGGAAGCTCAACGGACTGGCGCGGAGCCAAGGCCTAGAGGTGCTGGATGTCGGGGCTTCGTAGTGCGGACCAGCGCCAGTGATATGAGCTACAGGCCGGGGCCCTGCGACCCCGGCCCTCGCTGCACTACCGCGCGCTAAGCCTTACACCCTTACATCATGTAGGGATACCGGTAGTCCGTCGGGGGATAGAAGCTCTCCTTAATCGTGCGCTGGCTGATCCATCGGAGCAAGCTGTGTTTGCCGCCGGCCTTGTCATTGGTGCCCGAGGCCCTTGCGCCGCCAAATGGCTGTTGGCCGACTACGGCGCCGGTGGGCTTGTCATTGATGTAGAACATGCCGGTTGTGTGCCGAAAGAAGCGCTCCGCCTCCACGATCGCCGCACGATCTTGCGCGAAGAATGCACCAGTTAACCCATACGGCGAAGTCGTCGCACATAGCTCCATTGCCTCAGCCAGTCTTCGGTCAGGGTACTTGTGGATCGTCAGCACCGGGCCAAACAGCTCCTCCTGCATGGTCACAAACCGGGGGTCCTCGGCCACAATGAGAGTGGGCTCGATGAAGTAGCCCTCCGAGCAGTCGCACTTACCGCCAGCCAGGATCCTGGAGCTGGAGCTGCTGCGTGCCGCATCGATGTATCGAGAGATGTTGTCATACGACGCTCTATCGATCACGGCACCCATGAAGCACTCGAAGTCCTCGACTGCTCCACATCGGATCGTCGCAATCTCCTGGACCAGCCGTTCGCAAGTCTCGCCCCACAGCGACTCGGGGATATAGGCGCGCGACGCCGCTGAGCACTTTTGCCCCTGGTACTCGAAAGCTCCTCGTACCAGCGCCGTAACCAGGGGAGCGACGTCTGCGGATGGATGGGCAAAAACGTAGTTCTTGCCCCCGGTCTCACCGACCAGCCTCGGATAAGACTGGTAACGGCTGAGCCTGGCCGCAACGCCCTGCCAGATCGAGTTAAAGGCGCCGGTAGAGCCCGTGAAGCTCACACCGCCGAGGTCCTCGCTGTCCAGGACCATGTCGCCGACAAGCCTCCCCTGCCCCGGCACGAAGTTAATGACACCTGGTGGCAGGCCGGCCTGCTCAAACAGCCTCATTAGCAGGTAGCCGGAGTACAGAGCGGTGGATGCGGGTTTCCAGACTACAGTGTTGCCGAGCATCGCTGCGGAGGAGGTGAGGTTGCCGGCAATGGCTGTGAAGTTAAACGGCGAGACCACAAAGACAAAGCCCTCTAGGGGCCGGTACTCCGCGCGATTCCAGACGCCTGCGTCCTCGTTGACCGGCTGTTCGGAGAAGATCTGCGCCGCAAAGTAGGCATTGTAGCGGATGAAATCTGCCAGCTCGCAGGCCGCATCGATTTCCGCTTGGTGCACGGTCTTACTCTGGTTGAGCATCGTTGCCGCATTGATAATCTGACGCCAGGGGCCCGCGAGCAGGTCTGCGGCCTTGAGGAAGACAGACAGGCGGTGTTCCCACGGGATGGCCTCCCAGGCCGGCTTGGCCTGCATCGCCGCTTGCACCGCAGCCGAAACCTCACCCTGCCCTGCGCGGTGGTAATCGGCGAGCACTTGCCGGTGCCGGTGTGGCACGTAGCAGTGCCCCATCTGGCCGGTCTCGACGTTCTTGCCGCTGATTATTACCGGCACTTCATGGGTTTGGCGGCTCATTACGCTGAGTTGCTGCTCAACTTCGGCCCTTTCGGGCGTACCCCGCGCGTAGCTGAGCACCGTCTCGTTGCGGGGCCTGGTCAGATTGGGCACGCTGTTACTCACCCTGATTCCTCCTTGGTCAATGGACACGATACTTCCGTGTATCGTTATGCTTGTCCGAGCATATCCCCTGCCGCCCGCGTCTGTGGTCAGCTAGGTCGATGATGTTGGGCTCGCAACTTCTGGTGTTTGGGCCGGTTTCGAGCCCATGATCCCGCTCCTCAGCAGCATGGCTCACTATGTGCACCAGGCGGGTTTCTGCGATTACTGGCATACCAAGTGCCTGCCCCGGCTCCAGAGCCGGTGCGCGGAGCTGCAGGAGCAGGCACAGGTGTATCCAGTGGTCGACGCGATTAACGGTTTTCTGGGGCGCGGGTTTGAGCTACCGGGGGGTGAGGTCACCCTTTCTTCGAGGCGGCGTTCAGGGGCCAGCCACCGTCGACGCCCTATAACACGCCGTTGCGGTTTCTCGAAGAAAACTTGGTCGAGGCAGCCCATGTTCATCTGGCCCACAGCATGGGCGCGCTCGATAGGCCGTTGGATTACTTCTTGGAGCACCAGCTACGTCCAGACCGTGCGGGCAATGATGAGAAGCGGCCCGCTGACTCCCGGGCGCCTGTGCGACTAGTTCGAGCGCATCTAGCGTCGCCCGGCCAAATGACGAGGCGATGCCAAGGTAGAGTCTGTAAGTCCATCTGCAGGGCTTCAGCCCCATTGCTGAGCGACAGAGCCTCGGTCTCCCGAAGACCGAGCGTCCATCTCCTCTCCGTCCTTCCGCGGGTAGTCTCCCAGGTCTCCACCGCATAGGCTGTTGGGAATGCTTCCCCCGGAAGGAGGTCCTGCGTGTGCTGTGGTTGGACGAAGAAGCGCAGGCTACCTCACACCGAGCTGCCGCTCCACTGGCAACTGGACTTCTGATCATCATGCTGCTCTGCAGCCTGCCCGTAGGATGGCGTTCCGGTGGGCAGGGACAGCTCGCCGCGGACGATGCGCGCGCGTTACCGGAGGCACTGGAAGGCGAGGGCCCTGCAGCGCTTGAGGTTGAGGAAGATGCCCCCCCTGCCCTGTGGGATCTGGCGCGGATCAATGATGAGATCAAGGGCCACGGGGTACTGCTGACGGCCGGAATGGACGGGGCCGCGCACGAGGTCGCAATGGCAAGACGGTGGGAAGAGGTCCATCCGCATGACGACGCCCTTGAACTGACCATCGACCTCAGACGGCAGTACACCTACCGGGAGTTAGAGGAGCACATGGTCAACCTTGCCCGGCATGACGGCGTCTTCCTCCACGTGATCGGCCTGAGCGCCGAGGGCAGGAGTATCTACGGGCTGACGATTGACTTCGGCGCCGAGGCGTATCGCATCAGCGACGGTCAGGACCAGCGGCCCGCCCTCCTCTACCTCGGCGGGGTTCACGGGAACGAGTTCGCCGGCAGCGTGTTTATCCTCAAGCAGTTTGGCGATCTGGTCCGGGCGGCTCAGGAGGACGAGCAAGTACGGCAGCGGCTGGCCGGGGTAAGGTTCGAGGCGATACCTGTTGTCAACCCGGATTCGCGCGAGAAGAATCGCCGCGAAGGCAGAGCCGATTGGAAGGCCAACGCCAACGGCGTCGATATCAACAGGAACTTCCCGTCCGTCAACGCCGCCCAGTTGCTCGTCGGTGTGCCCAAGTCACCCAACCTGGCGAGTTCCCCGGGCCGCGCCTACTACGCGGGGCCGCACCTGGGCTCAGAACCGGAGACGCAGGCCGTGATGAGGTGGTTAGAGGTCCACATCCCCAGGGCCGCCTACATGCTCGACTACCACCAGCAGGGACGCGGTTTCTATGGGGTTGACGGCAAGCCCTGGAACCGGAGCGAGCTGTCGACCAGGCACCGGCAGGCCAGCCAGGCGCTGATGGCGCACCTCAACCAGGACCGAGGTCTGCCTCAGCGGTCGCCGTACGTTCCCCTGTGCTCCTACCCCCCTGGCGGCTCAGATGGCGGGGATGGCACGACCACGGAGTTCGCGGTCTCGCTTGCGGCCGGGTTTGCCTACAGCCCTACCTACGGCGTGTGGACCCTCAGGTGGCAGGGAGTTGACCTGCCACTGGCTCACTTCAGAACCTTGGACCGCTATCCCGATCACCCACTGCTCAACCCCTCGCTCACCGCCCTTACCGTCGAGATCTGCCGCGCGGCAGATGGCCTGGGCAACCCGGCAGGATACGGCTCTGCGGCTAGGGCCCAAATGCATCACGAGTACCACGCTTACAACTTCGACACTCTCATGGTCTTCATGGCGGAGCTGGCCCTGGGATCAGCCGTCTCCACCGGACATTGAGCAAATCTGCCAGCAGGTAACTCAACTCCCCTGTTGAAGTTTCTGCCAGCCCCAGGCCCCCCGCTCTGCGGGCCGATTTCTGCCGAGAGGAAGGTACTACGATGCCGGCCACACGGAAGATCTTGGGCACGCGCCCCCTTAGGCTGTTTGTGCTGGCCGCCACGGTGCTCGCCCTGGTAGCGCTGCCGGCATGCATTCAGCGCAAACCTACCACTACCAACCCTACGGGGCAAGGGGGCGTCCCACCCGGCGGCCCAGGCAACCCCCAGTTGCCAGCCGAGTACGTGTTGCGCGTCATCACCGAGCCGCCCGGGGCCTCGGTCTTCGTTGATAGCAAGGATATCGGCCCTGCGCCAATCGATGCTTTGACCCTGCCCAACGTCAGGCACGCAGTCCGCATTGTCCGCGGGGATATGTCCATCGAGCACGTCCTCGAGCAGGTAGAGGTGCCGGTGTGTGCAATCTTCGCGCACATGACTCCGGGTGTTGACGGCTTTGCCGACTACAGGATCTCCTCCGCCCAACCGGACACGGATGTCTACCTAGGGCTCACTCATCTTGGCAGAGCACCCATGCAGCTAATCCTGGGCATGCCCGCCGACGAGTCACGCTGGCTAACGGTGGGCGCCCCTGGAGGCACGCCGGAGCGCGAGCAGGTGCACGGGTACCACGCCAACTGGGTGTCTCTGCGCCCGATTCGGTTTGAGATGACGGCTACGGAGACCGCACCCGGTCCCGTGCCCACCCCGGCCAGCTTGGCCGTCCCGACACTGTCATGGACCGATCCTCACCGCGGCGTGCTCAACGGCGAGATCACACGTGTGTTTGCGGGGTCCCAAGGTCAGGTTGCGTTGGTGGTGGAGCACGGCCAGGACGAGACAATCTTTTATGTAAGCGCCGAGTCCGGCGTGGGCACGGCTACAGCGACTCCTCTGGCGAGCTGGCGCACCAAGGCGATCGCCGTCAACCAGAGGAGCTTTCCGATTGACCAGCCTGTGCTCCTGGCGGGATGGGCGGGCAGCCGGCTGTTGTTCGTCGTGCCTGAGCTCCAGCCAGACGGCCAGAGCCCGGGCACGCTTGGCACGGCCCTGTGGCAGGCAGACGTATCGACTGGGGAGCTAAGGCGCCTGTCATGGTGGCATAGCTGGGCCATCGGCGTGCGAGTCCAGGACGCGTGGGTGACTACGGACGGCCGCTCGGCCGTGGTTCACATGCTTGACATCGGCGCAGCAATCAGTGGGCGCGATGAGGGCGGCAGCCAGTTTCGGGTGCTTGACCTGGCATCGGGCGCCGAGCGAGTGATCACCGCCAGCCCTCCATACTATGAGCCGGCCGGTTGCGCCGCCGCGCTGGTTTCACCAGATGGGTGGCACGTCGCGTGGAGCGTGTCAACGTTCAGCCCGGGACCCGGAGATGTGACAGTGCTGGATTTGCGCAGCGGCAAGAAGAGCATCGTCCTCCGCACGGCCGACGGTCAGCTCGGCGGACTGCAGTGGAGCCCGGACGCGAGCATGCTTGCTGTTGGCTATGCGGGCAAGGATGAACAGCGATGGAAGGTCTACTCGGACGACGCTGGTGCACTGTATCCGGCGCGGTTTGTCCTAGTCAGCCCGACAGGCCAGCGGATCAGCGAGTTGGCTGTGCCGGGCGAGATACTCGGTTCGCGCATCGCATGGTCGCCGCAGTCGGACCGGATCGCCGTAACAACCATCGAGCCTGTCCCCGGCACCGAGAGCCCAGACCCATCCAGCTACGGGAGCGCACACTCCCGCAAGGTGTACGCAGGGCCGGTCGGCGGTCCGCTCAAGCTGGTCTGGGATCCAGCAGCAGTCGGTGAGGAGGAGGCGCGCTCTTACCACACGTGCGCCTTTTTGGGTGACGGGGGCTTCGTCATTAGCACTTACGCCGACAATCAGGACTGCCGGGTGCTGTTGATGGATGTTGCGAACGACGGGCTTAGCCGGGGCCCACTGGAGGGACTAGGTCTGTGCACCCTATACGACAGGCTGGGCGGCGAGCAGTCAAATCGCGCGGACGCGATCCTTGTCGCTTCTCGCGTCGGGCAGTTCTTGCTGACTGAGGATGGCGAGCTGATCCAGCTCGTCACGGCACCTAACCGTTATCCTTACTACCCCTATGGAACGCACTGGGACGGCGACTACCTTGTGATCGGACGGACTGTGTTTCGGACAGATCTGCTGCTACGGCGGCAATCGTAGGCGCATGTGGTACAATCAAACGTGCTGTCAACTGAGGCGCACTATCTTCTTGGAGGCTGTCGACCAGGATGAGTGTGGTACAACGCAAATGGGCGCAGTTCACTGCGCACTTCAGAGACTCCATACATAAGGAGCGTCCTGATAAAGTAGCTTTGGGCAGCGCCATAGGTATCAGCGTTAACTTCGTGCCAACTCTGGGCCTAGGGTTCTTGCTTGCATTCGTGTTAGCCACGGTACTCCGGGTTAGCCGTACGAGCGCCATGGCGACCAGCCTCATTACGGGACCGTTGGTGCCAATCATGTACGGTCTCAACCTACTGGTCGGAGGCATGATCTTTGCCCCCGTCAATGGGCACGCGGGTCTGCTCGATTTCATCGCCAACCAATACACCACGATTCTGAGACTCGGTAACCTCCAGGCCAAGTTTCTAAGCGTCCTAGACGTTGTCGGGACTACCTTCCTTGTGGGTGCGGCTGTCAACGCCGCGGTTTTTGGTTGCTGCGCGTTCTTTGTCGTCCGTCGGATGTTGCTGAGCAGGAGACTGTCCTGACCCCAATGCGCAGTGCGCACGACGGATAACCACAACAATGGGCTCTGACGCAAGTTAGCTTAAGGCCTTGGCACGCCACCCACCTCCCAGCGGCAGGCATCTGATCGGACATCCCCAATCCTAGGAGTCCACTCCCCCCTTGCAGAAGGGCTTTGCCTTTGTATTGGAGAAATAACATGTTATTGTATTGCATACCTTCAGCTGTTCAGATGGACCAGGACAGCTGGGCAGCATGTAACTGTACCCCCACAACGAAAGGAGCCATGTTCGTGAGTAGCGATAGCAAGTGCCCGGTGACGGGCAGATCAAGCGAGCACGCGCCCAAGAGGCGCAGGTCCAACCGTGACTGGTGGCCAAACCAACTCAACCTAGGTATCTTGCACCAACACTCCCCCAAGTCAGACCCGATGGGCGAGGCGTTCAACTACGCTGAGGAGTTCGCAAAGCTCGACCTCGGTGCCGTCAAGCAAGACCTTTACGACCTAATGACCAACTCTCAGGACTGGTGGCCGGCGGATTACGGCCACTACGGCGGGCTCATGATCCGCATGGCGTGGCACAGCGCCGGCACCTACCGCACCGCCGACGGCCGCGGGGGCGCGGGATCCGGCTCCCAGCGCTTCGCCCCGCTCAACAGCTGGCCCGACAACGCCAACCTCGACAAGGCGCGCCGCCTGCTGTGGCCGATCAAGCAGAAGTACGGCCGTAGGCTCTCCTGGGCCGACTTGATGATCCTCGCCGGCAACTGCGCGCTGGAGTCGATGGGCCTCCGGACGTTTGGTTTCGGCGGCGGGCGCGAGGACGTCTGGGAGCCCGAGGAGGACATCTACTGGGGCACCGAGGGCGAGTGGCTCGGCGACGAGCGGTACTCGGGAGACCGCGAGCTCGAGAAACCCCTTGCAGCGGTACAGATGGGCCTGATCTACGTCAACCCCGAGGGGCCGGGAGGCGAGCCGAACATACTCGCATCGGCGCAGGACGTCAGGGACACCTTCCACCGCATGGGAATGAACGACGAGGAAACCGTCGCCCTCATCGCCGGCGGGCACACCTTCGGTAAGTGCCACGGTGCCGCGAGCGCGTCGCACGTTGGCCCCGAGCCCGAAGCCGCCCCGATCGAGCAACAAGGGCTGGGCTGGAAGAGCAGCCATGGCAGCGGCAAGGGCGGCGACACAATCACGAGCGGCATCGAGGGCGCGTGGACGTCCAACCCGATCCAGTGGGACATGGGGTACTTCGACGTGCTGTTCGGCTACGACTGGAACCTGGTCAAGAGCCCGGCGGGCGCCCTGCAGTGGGTGCCGGTCAACCCCGATCCCAAGGACCTCGCGCCGGCTGCCCACGAGCCGACCAAGAGGGTGACCACCATCATGACCACGGCGGATCTCTCGCTGCGGATGGACCCTGCCTATAAGAAGATCTCTCAGCGGTTTCACCAGAACCCGGAGGAGTTCGCGGACGCGTTTGCGCGGGCGTGGTTTAAGCTGACGCACCGCGACATGGGTCCGCGCGCTCGCTATCTGGGCCCCGAGGTTCCGGCGGAGGAGCTTATCTGGCAGGATCCCGTGCCCGCGGTGACTCATGAGTTGATTGACGAGAGCGACATCGCGGACCTCAAGGCCAAGATCCTCGAGTCCGGGCTGAGCGTGTCCCAGTTGGTGAGGACGGCGTGGGCCTCGGCCTCCACTTTCCGCGGCTCCGACAAGCGGGGCGGGGCAAACGGGGCACGGATCCGCCTCGCGCCGCAGAAGGACTGGGAGGTCAACCAGCCGGATCAGCTGGAGGCCGTGCTGCGCGTGCTGGAGGGAATCCAGAAGGACTTCAACAGCGCGCAGTCCGGTGGCAAGATGGTATCGCTTGCCGACCTGATCGTCCTCGGCGGGTGCGCCGGCGTCGAGCAGGCCGCAAAGAACGCAGGCTACGAAGTCGCGGTACCCTTTGCCCCCGGGCGCACGGATGCATCGCAGGAGCAGACGGAGCCGGCCGCCTTCGCCGTGCTGGAGCCGGCGGCAGACGGTTTCCGCAACTACCAAAAGACCAAATACGTGGTATCGCCCGAGGAGATGCTAGTCGACCGGGCGCAGCTGCTCACCCTGAGCGCCCCCGAGATGACGGTCCTGGTCGGCGGCATGCGGGTCCTTGGCGCCAACTACGACGGGACCAAGCACGGCGTCTTCACCAGCCGGCCGGAGGCTCTCACCAACGACTTCTTCGTCAACCTCCTCGACATGGGCACCCTGTGGAAACCAGCCTCCGAAGGCAGCGATGTGTTCTTCGAGGGCCGCGACCGGAGGACCGGCGAGCTCAAGTGGACCGGTACCCGGGTCGACCTGGTCTTTGGCTCGAACTCCCAGCTGAGGGCGATCGCTGAGGTCTACGCGGCTGACGATGCCAAAGAGAAGTTCGTGCGCGACTTCGTCGCGGCTTGGGATAAGGTGATGAGTCTGGATCGGTTTGATCTGAGATAGCTGGAGAGCCCTGATGTAGGCCAGGGCCGGGCAAGACTCTGGGACGGGCTGCCAGGGCGATGTGCAGGTGATCTAGAGGGGCGGCGCTCCGCGATGCGGGGCGCCGCCCTACTGCTACTGCGTACGGGTGTGAGGCTTCGGACAGTCCGCCGATGCTCATCGTCGCAGGGGAAGGCGAGCTGACCGAGGACTGCTCGATGGGAGCACACATGAGCGCAATGTCGCCCCGTACGCAGCAGCTCAGGCTCTGAATGTGCCGTAAAACGGCACGTAGGCCCCCTATTGCACGCCTGGGAGCAACATCGCCGCTCCAACTGCTCTCAAACAGCAGTTGGAGCGGCGATGTTGTCGTACTTAGAGCAGATTGCCTGACGCTGAGGGCGGACGCCTCGGCTTCCAGCACTCCCGCGCAGCTGCAACTAGTTGAGGACTTCACGAGGCTTCTCAAGGCCCCCACCTCAGGGGAAACCCCGCCCTCGGAGCAGAACTAATGGAGGTATCACGATTTGGACCCGAGGTGACAACTGCCATGCGCAAACCCATCGACCTGACCGTCAACGAGCAGCAGCTCATTCGCACCGCCAAGGTCGCCCGCGAGCGCAACATCCGCATCCCGACGTTTGCCCAGATGCGCGACCCAGGCACCGTCCCGGCCGAGGTCACGGAGCAGCTGCGCCACACCGGCCTCTGGGATGTCGACCCGGTCAATCTCAATCGCATCACCTGGAAAAACGAGGCTCAGGCCCATGGGGGCATGTTCCGTGCCGTGCCCAACTACATCGAGATCCCGCCGGCCATCAGCGGCGTCAAGGCCCGCATCATCGCCCTCGCCGGCAAGTTCTTTCCGACGGGTGCGCACAAGGTGGGGGCAACGTTTGCCTGCCTCGCGCCGCGCCTGGTGACCGGGCAGTTTGACCCGCAGTATCATCAGGCCGTCTGGCCCTCCACCGGCAACTACTGCCGGGGCGGGGCGTACATCGCCACGCTGCTCGGCTGCAAGTCCATCGCGATCCTCCCCGAAGGCATGAGCAAGGAGCGCTTCGAGTGGCTCCGCGGCGTCGCGGGCGAGGTCATCTCGACGCCCGGGAGCGAGAGCAACGTCAAGGAGATCTTCGACAAGACCTGGGAGCTGCGGCGCACCCGCGACAACGTCGTCATCCTGGACCAGTTTGGCGAGCTTGGCAACCACCTCTGGCACTACGCCGTCACCGGCCCGGCCATGGACGAGGTCCTCGCCGAGGCGCGCCGCCCCCGCGACCAGTTGGCAGGCATCTGCCTGACCTCCGGCTCGGCGGGCACGATGGGCAGCGCGGACTATCTCAAGGAGCGCTACCCCCACGCCAAGCTGGCGGTGGGCGAGGCCCTGCAGTGCCCCACCCTGCTCGCCAATGGTTTCGGCGCCCACCGGATCGAAGGCATCGGCGACAAACACGTGCCCTGGATCCACAACGTGCGCAACACCGACATGGTCATCGCCGTCGACGACAACGACGCTCTGGCGATGTTCCGGCTGCTGGTCGAGCCGGCCGGCCAGGAGTACCTGCGGCAGGCTGGGGTTTCCGCTGATCTCATCGCCAAGCTCGACTGGGTTGGCATCTCTGGCGCCGCAAACATCCTGTCGTGCATCAAGTTTGCCAGGTACTTCGAGCTCCGCGAAACCGACGTCGTCATGACCATCCTCACCGACTCGGCGGAAATGTACATGTCGCGCCTGAGCGAGATGCAGGAGGAGCGCGGCCGCGCCTATGCGGCCCACGACGCAGCGATCGACCACGCTCGCTCGGTTCTCGGGCTGCGGACCGACAGCATGGAGGAGCTAACCTACCAGACACGCCGGCGCATCCACAACCTCAAGTACTACACGTGGATCGAGCAGCAGCAGTACGACGTCGACGAGCTCGAAGCCCAGTGGTACGACCACGAGGAGTACTGGGGCGGCCTGCACCGCATGGGCCCGGAGCTTGATGCGGCCATTGAGCGCTTTAACGGCCTGGTCTGGGGGTAAGGCGTAGCCGCGGCGGCAGGCTACGCCAGCCAGGTCCACCTGCCGCCTACCATCGTGCCCAGCACGGGTAGCTGCGCGATGCGGTCGGGCTCCTCCTCAGGCAGGCCGCCGATGACGGTCAGATCCGCGGCCATCAGCGGGGCAAGGCGGCCCAGCCAGCTCTCCTGGAAGGCCGCCCGCGCGGCGTTGGCCGTGTACATCGAAACCGCCTCTCGGAAGCTCACCGCCTCCTCCGGGACGTACGACAGGCCCGCGACCGTAAGCTGGTTGACCGCGTCGTGCAGGCCGAGCAGCGGCGCGCCCTCCACGACGGGACGGTCGGAGCCGGCCGCAACCGGCACGCCGGCATCGAGGAGACTGCGCAACGGGTAGGTCAGGCGCGTGCGCTCCGCGCCCAGGTTGCGGCGGAAACCATCCCCCAACTCGCTGATGAAGCGCGGCTGCGTGACCGGGATGGTGCCCGTTGCCGCTAGGCGGGCGATGAGCTCCGGGTTGAGTACCCCACAGTGCTCGATCCGGTGCCTCGCGCCGGCGCGCGGGGCCGCCCGGTGCGCCACCTCGTAGCAGTCCAGCGTGATACGGATCGCCTTGTCACCGATGGCGTGCGTGGCGAGTTGCCAGCCTGCGGCATGGCCGGCAACGCACAAGCGCTCCAGCTCGTCCGGAGCGGTGACCCAGAGGCCGGTTTCCTCGCCGGGCGCCAGCGGCGGATCCCCCTCGTACGCCTCGTCCAGGATCACCGTGCGTCCAATCAGCGACCCGTCGAGCATCAGCTTGAGGGGCCCGACCGACAGCATGCCGCCGTCCCTTCCCATGCCGCCCCTCAGGCCGATGCCGAGGGCGGGCCGGCTGGTGTCCGCAAGGGCACGCGAGTAGATCATCAGGTAGGTACGCGCCTTGAGCTCTCCAGCGTCAAGGGCCTCCTGGTAGATGCCGATCTCGTCTGGGTGGATCGCGGGGCAGCCCGCCTCATGGACGCCGGTCAGTCCCTCTCGGGCAAACCGCTCGTGAGCCAGTCTGATCGCCTCGCGCACCGACGCGCGGCATGCCGGCGGAATGACCTTACGCACCAAGCTCTGTGCCGTCTCCTGAAGCAGCCCCGTGGGCTCGCCCGCCTCATCCCGGACGATGGCGCCACCGGGCGGTGCAGCGGTGTCGCGCCCGATGCCCGCTAGGTGCAGTGCCAGGGTGTTGGCCACAGACATGTGACCGGAAGTATGGGTGATCAGCACAGGGTGGTCCGGTGCCGCGGCGTCGAGATCCTGCCGGGTCGGATGGCGATCCTCGCGCAGGCGGTTCTGGTCGTAACCGCGGCCCAGTATCCACTGCCCCGCCGGCGTCCGAGAGGCACGCGCGGCAATACCGGCCTGGATCTCCGGGATGCCCGGTGCGGCGGCCGGCCGCACATCCACCTGTGCCAGGGCGAGGCCAAACGAGACCGTGTGGAGATGCGCGTCGATCAGTCCCGGGACTACGGTCGCCCGGCCGAAGTCCACGATCTCGGTCTCAGGCCCCCGGCACCAGTCCGCCTGGTCTGCAGGCCCGGCCCACAACACACGGCCGTCCTTGATGGCGACTGCGCCCGGCCCCTCGGACCCTGCACCGCAGTCTGTCCCCTTGTGCATCGTCAGCAAGCGGCTCGCGACAACGAGTAGATCAGCTCTTAGCAACCAGGCCACCCCCCTGTGTGGGTTTCGCCGGGAGAGGCGTGACACCTCGCGGGCTGCCGGCGGCGGCGGAGGGCGTTGCTGCTGTGAGGCGGTTGTGCTTTTGTGGGGGGTGGGAAAATCCCAACTGGGAGGAGGTCGTCACTCTTGACCTCGCTCCTCGCCCTCCGCGGCGCGCAGCTGGATGAGGACTAGTCTCTATACTGTCTACCTAACTACCGCGCCGTGCCTCACCGGAGCCTCGTGCAAAGAGGGGAACTCTCTGTGCTTACTTGGTGCTTACTTACTTCGGTGACGGTTTGCACTGCTACGCCGACTCGGCCGCAATGCTGCTGAGCAGCATCGCGATACAGTCGCCTCGGGCAGGCCTCGTCCGCTCTATGCCCTCGTCTGCGTGGGGTCCATGGTCTCGAGGCCATATGAGTCGGCTGCGGCATTGAGTCTCGTGTCGGCCGAGACAAAGACTACCTCACCTGTAAGGCTGGCTGCCACCGCGATCTGGAGGGCGTCGAGCGGAGTCAGGTACCGTGCCTCCAGGATCTCTCCGGTCAGACGCACGGCGGCGCTGGTGATAGGGACAACGGTGAGAGCGCCCGTCTCCACATCGCTCCAGAAGGCGCGGAGCAACTCGACAAGACTTGCGGGGGCTAACACGCGCTCCACGGCCTCCAAGCGCTTGAGGTTGGAGAGCAGCTCCACCACGGCAACCTGTGAGATGTACAGCGTGCCCGCGGACCTTGCCAGACCATCGATGACCTCAGATCCGGGCTCCTTGATGTATCTCTTGAAGAGGGCGCTTGTATCCACGAAGTAGAAGCTCACGGCCGCTCCCTCGACTCCCTGACAAGGGCGGTCGTGTCTACAGGGAGGCGGCCGATGCTCTCACGGACAATGCTGGCGTCGGCCCGCACCACCTCGCCCGATGGTCGCTCCACGAGCCGACTGCGTGCGTATTGGATCAATAGCTCGGAATCGCTGAGAACCTCGCTCTTCCTGAGCACAAGCGTGTCATCCTTGATCCAGGCGTCAAGGTGGTCGCCGTCTCGGACGAGCAGCAGATCCCTCGCTGCCTTGGGTAGGGTCACTTGCCCCTTAGAAGTGATCTTTATGGTCCACCTGGGGTACTCCATGCTCTACCACGCCTCCGAATGATTCGTCCTTACCGCCTTACTCCTTACCCCTTGCTCTTCCTAGGATATGGCAAGTTGGCTGCGGGGTCAACGGGGGAGTGCGTGACTCAGTGGTGGAGACCCCCCCTGATGCCGGAGGGCATCTGGAGGACAGGGCAAACCGGATCTGCAGCCACTATGAGCTGGGATCTATCTAATGATCAGCACACGCTTGACGTAGTTGTCCGCCCCATCGTCGTAGGTTTCCTCTTCTACCAATGACTCGCCGCTCTGCAGCTTCAGACCCTTGCCGACAACGCTTGGACTCATGGGACCACCGATGGAAGTCGCATACGACTCGGGCGTTCCCTTATCATTGATGGTGCTGTATCCTTCCATCCGCCCAGGGACCGAAGAGAAGTACAGAGATCCCAGGACTCCGAAGACAGCGGTGCCGGTTACAGTGAAGGAGTAGTCACCCTTGGCCTCCGTACGCTGTTCATTGTGCAGGAGGATCAGCATAGTCTTGTGCCCTCGCCCCGTGCCGGTTAGCTGGAAGTCAGCACCTACAGTGAAGGTCATGGTCCCTTGGTCGGTGTAGGTAGCCTTGGACGTGCCCGAGTCTGATCGATGCACATACTCATAAGACGCGAGCCAGGTCCCCGGCGGAAGCTCAGGAGGGGGCGAGTAGCTGCCGGTATCGGTGGAGTCGCTAGTCTCTCCAGGTGGTTTGGTCGAGAATATCCCCCGGGTGATCATCTTACGAACGTTGCGGACTCTCTCGCGCATGACCTGCTTGATGGTCTTGGAGTTCCAGGCGGTTATCGGCGCCACCGCGATCGATAGCCTAGCCATGCTCAACAGCCCGATAGCCACCGAGATCTCGGTATTGAGGTAATCGACCAGGCAGTCCATCTTGATCTGTGCCCTGGCATCTGCTATCTCGTCCAGGATCGCCTGCCTGACGCTTGGGTCCTCGGCATAGGCCTTCTTGGTCAGCGGGTTGGTCGGGTTCTCTGCCTCAGCTTGCAGATCATCCAGCTCAGCCACCATCTCCTGGTACTCGACGCTCATGTTGAGGGCCTCGACCACACTCAGCCCCGAGTCGACGGCTGTGCCAAAGGGGTTTTGATCCTTCATCCCCAGTAGCCCCTCAACAACTCCTTGCTCGATCGCCCCGAAGATCTGCTTGCCGCCCTCAACGACGGCTGCCGTCAGCTCGACCATGATACCGCTCTCCGCTCCGCCACTGTCCTGGGCAACGGCCCCTCCGTCAGTGAGCGCCCTGGTCTCGCCACCTGGGGAGGCTGCGAAAGCAACCTTGGGGGAGAGGGCCATCCTGGGTGCTCCCGTAGATGGCGTCGTGCTGGCGTGTTGGGGCTGGAAGTATCTCAGCTTGCACTGGTAACTGTCACCCGCAAGGCTGTGCTCTATGGCGATCTGGTAAGCCGGAGCACCGCCGGCAGCTCTCTCCTCCGCCGTCGGAGTATACTTCTGACCAGGTATCACCCTGATCGTAACCTCGGCCCGGGTCTTCGTCGGGAAGGCAACCTTGAACTGATACTGGTTATCCTGCGGGGAAGTCGCCTCAAACGTGGATAGAGCCAGGAAAGTGGCTCCGGCCGGGCTAAGGTTGCCTTTGGTCTGGAAGAGGCTGACCCGTGATGGTGACTTATCTGGCTTGACCACATTCTTGGGGCCGCATCCGCCGAGGCCAACACACTGTACGGCCAAAACCACTACCAGTACCAGCTTGGATGCATTGCGGAGACTCATCTTCGAGACGCCTCCTTGGCCTGCTCTGGCTCAATTCTCTTCAGATTGGCGGGCGGCTATCCAGAAACGAGCAGAGGCAGTGCTATCCTTCGCCCCTCCCGCCACAATCCCTATGTCCGACGGAGTTCTATGGTTGGCTGGGCGGCCGCATACTTGGGGGTCTGTGCGCAGCGCGTGGATTTGCCGCGCGGCCAGCGCGGTGGCGCGCGAGAATCACGCGCCGGGGGCTTAGAGGCGCGTGGTTTTCACGCACTGAGCCCGGGCAACTGACCCTATGCGTGGAAACCAAGTACAGGTTCCCCCACGGCGCGCCAATCTACCGCGCAGCCGCCCCTGGTACGCCGCAAAGACGAGCGCAGCCTCGGCCTCCGCCCTCACCTGCCGCCCCCTCCGTAGCCGGCAGCCCCCGCCAGCCAAATCAAAAAGAAAGGGCACGGCCGCAGCCGTGCCCTCTATCCATCCTCTTTGTCCGCTGGCGATATCTGCCCAGCTAAACTACTACGGGATCAAGATCACCTTGCGAGTGCCTCAAAGCCCTGGTTGATGGCGAATGGCGCGCCGGACATCTCCAGGAAGACGTCGGCGCCTTCGCCGCCGGTTTAGGCACGGATGATCTTACGCACGGCCGACCCAGCGCGAAACCGTGCTCGCACCATAGCTGCAGACTGTCGTGATGTGTCGCCTTTGGTCGGGCGGGCCGAGGACTCCTCGGCAACGTGATCGGGACATGGCAGCCACCCTCGGGTCGGTAGTGTGTGGCTCTGGCCGCATCCCTAGGCGCGCTGGACCTACAGTGAAACAAGCACCCTCAGTTCTGGTAGGTGTTGCGCCATCACGTCGAAATCGCGATCGTCATGCAGTAGCCACAGGCGGTTGACCATTGCCGTTAGCGCGATGAGGATGTCCACTGCTCCCCGCGGCGTGATGCCAATGCGCCGTAGCCTGAAGTACAGCGTGGCCGCGTTTTCGTAGGTTCCCGGGGTCTGCTCAAGGTAGTAAATGACCTGAGTCGACAGGTACTCCCTCAGGGTCCGCAACTCGGCCTCATCGCGCGCCCCCTGCAGCACCTCCTGATATGTGTAGCAGGAGATGCCGAACGGAACATCCCGGTCAAGAACTTGACCGAGCAGCTCTGTCTTCTTAGTTACCCGCCCTTTGAGGTAGTCAATCAAGACAGAGGTATCGACCAGGACCATGTCAACGCCTCTCTCTCATTGCCTTATGATCGTAGTCATCCGCGAACGAGACTTGGCCCCGCAACTCCTTCAGATCCCTGCGGGTGCGGCGCTCCACATACTCCTTGAGGGCGTCGTGGACTACGTCCTTCTTTGTCCCTAGGCCGGAAACCGCCAGCGCCTGCCGCATCAGGGCGTCGTCGATGTCGATGTTGGTGCGCACCGGACACACCTCCCCATACACATCATGTGGTGTATGAGTTGCGCTGTCAATCAGACTGCCGAATGCCCGGCGGTGGGCCGGGACGTCAGCGCGAGAGCTCAGATCCACCGCCGGAGTAACATTGATTGGCGTAGTTGGGCGCATCACTCCGTCACCACCGTCGCATACACCCGCACCTCCTGCTCCACCGTGTACACGTTGGTGACCGAGCGCCGCCCCGCACCGTCCTCGTAGACCAGCCGCAGCGTCAACGCCCCCGCCACCACGAAAGTCCCCGGCTTGTGCCAGAGCATCTGGAACTCGGCACCTGGGAACAGGTGGGCCACCTCAGCCACGGCGTTGGCGCCGGCCGTTGGGCGCAACTCATACGTCAGGCGGTAGTCGGCCGGCCTGCCGGTCACCCAGGCCAGTGGCCCGTCGAGGCGCAGGTCTACCTCCGGCGCTTGCAGCGTACTGGCGCGGAAGGCCCTCTCAAGCGGCGCTTGAGCCGGCTCCACCGCGACCTCCCACTCGTACCTGGCCAACTCCTGCCCGTCGGCGGTCAGTGACCGGGCGACGCAAAGGTAGGATCCCGGCGACCGGTACACATGGGAAACCTCTCCTTGGGTCGGTCCCGCGGTACGGTCTACTCTGGTCGTGCCGTCGCCAAAGGCCCATTCCCAACGGTCGTGGCGCAGCACTGCCGGCTCGACGTAGATCGTCTGCTTGTCGCGGTGCGTGGCCTGGATCAGGGGCACCTGCCGGTGCGCGGGCTGGCCCTGCCCAACCGAGGGCGGGGCCCCATGCGGTTGCCCTGGAGCGGGGGGCCCGTCGCCGGCACCAACGGTAAGGGTTACCTCTGCAGGAGCCACCGGCTCCGCCCCACCGCCGCGCGGGTCATACCCGAGATCCCACTGGAATGCCAGCTTGCGGTTGGGCGGCGGGCAGGCATCCCCCACCTCGCCCTCCTCCGCCCTCACCCCGACCAGCATCCGCGCGCCGGGCACGTCGGGCACTGAGACGGCCAGCTCCGCCACCATCTCGCCGTTGCTTGCCACCACGAAGGCCAGCGGGTAGCGGGACAGCCCGTGGCCCGGCAGGTCCAGGTAGGCCCAGGCCCGGAGGCCACCCGCCGCGCTACTTGTCGCTCCCGCGAGGCTAAGGCCCTCCCACCGGTACGACAGCTTGACGGTGGCCGTACCCGCCGCCGGCAGCTTGAGCTCCAGGTAGCACGGCTGGTACACCTCGGCCGTCGTCTTGCCGCGGCGGGTGTACAGCGCAAGCTTGGACTTACCGGGCCGGTAGGGTGGCGAGTACGAGGAGCGCAACGGATAGTAGTCGCGCAGGGCGCCGATCAGGGCTTGCCAGGGCTTGCCGCCCGCACCGATCCAGACGTGGTTGGTGCCCACCAGCGACGGAAACAGGTGATAGGCATCATCGTCCGCCAGGGGCAGCCAGGTCGACGAGGTCTCGACGATCAGATCGTTGGGGCCGACATCGGACCACAGGCCCGACCAGACGTTGGGCACCTGGCCGGCGATGTGCACGTAACGCACGCCTGGCGGCAGACCGGTGGTGCTTACCGCAGGCTGCTGCGCCGCCTCCCGGCGGGCTGCGTCGTGCCGGTTCCACCGGGCCAGATAGTAGTTGGCAACAAGCTTACGGTCAGCGGGCTCCGCGCCGCCGGGCAGCGCCACCCGGCCACTAGTTGCGCCGGGCGCGGCCAGCAGCATCGGGCCGCCGAGGGAGCGGGAGGTGGTTTCCTCGATGAGGCAATCGGCAGCCCGCGCCTTGGGATCAAGGCCTGCGAGGTGCTCCATGGCCCAGATCCCGAGCCCCTGCCCCTGCCTGCGGGCGATGGCGCCGATCTTGTCGGCGACCAGGCGGGTGAGCCAGGCAATCGTTTTCTCTAGCCAGGTACCGGGCTTGGCATCGTGGCGGACCTCGGGCGCCTTGAGCTGCCGGCCTAGCAGGAAGTTGTGGCGGGCACACTGCACCGCCAGCAGTTCGTAGTACGCCCTGCTCAACGACTCCCCTGCCCCAGGCGCGCCGCCCCCGGCAAAGCCCCCCGCCCCACCCCTCATGTAGCTCGGGCTGACCGGGGGCCGCTGCGCCTCGGCCAGCAGGACCTTTGACACCGCCGGATAGGCCGCCTCCAGCCAGGCCCAGAAGCCGGGCGGCTCCCACGAGCCGCCGCCGGGCGCCGCAGGCTCGGCCAGCAGGTACGCCGTGGCGTAGTAGTGGCCAAACAACGGCTCCCAGATCTCCTGGCTCTGCCGCGCGACGTACGAGACCTCATCGCGCCATTCGCCGACCAGCTGCATATCCGGCGGCAGTACCGGCCGGTCGAGCGGCGAGCGATGCGCCGTGCCGCGCTGGCGAAGCTGCTCCTGGAGGTGGATCATCTCGGCGGACTTGACGATGTTGGCCGCAAACGAGCCCCGGTTGGGCGTGGCGATCATCACCAGAGTGCGCACATCACCCCGGTACGCCGGCGAGGTCACGTAACACCGGGCAACCAGCCCACCCATGCTACGCGCCACGAGGTCGACGCGGTCGGAGCCGCTCAGCGCCTTGGCCAGATCGATCGCCGCGGGCAGGTCGCGGTGGGCGATGTCGCGGTAGTCGCCGAGGTTGTCCTCGCGGAAATCGCACACGAAGAGCGTGCGCCCAGGCTCATATCCAGCCTGACACAGCCTAAGGTAGACACCAGCCGCCGGTTGCCCTGAGGCCTCCGGCTCGCCCCAACTGCTGGGCCCGCTGCCCCTCAGCCCATGGACCAGGACCACAGGGATAAGGGAGTCTTGCTTTGCGGCGGCCGCCTCAGCAGGGGCAGCAGCCGGATCCCCGAGTGCCCGGGAAACCGGCCAGGCTCGGGCATGCCCGCCCGGCCCGCCGAGGGAGCTGATGGCCAGACCCAGGCACAGAGCCCAGCCGAACACCACGCGACGGCACACATTCAAGACCTCCCGCGATCCGACTGTTGCCGGGCGGGACGCTCCCGGCAATGGATTAACTCAACGGGATGTCTTGGGAAGTTGGCGAGGAGCCACCAAAACCGAGGCCCAGCGAGGCGGTTTGGCTAGATCAGCCGCCGCGCGCGCTCCTCATACTCAGGCCTGTTGACATACGCAGCATACGTAACTCTACCAGCGAAGTCCAGCAAGACCCGCACGCGCTCGCGCACCGCAGGGGTAACGACATAGTCAAGGACCTCAGTCCTCGGCACCCAACGGACCTCGCTGGTCTCGTCGGAGCCCCTAAGCTCGCCACCCACATAGTCACACAGGAAGTCCAGCATCAGCTTGGTAGGCACGGTAGTCATACCATCGGCGGCGATGTAGGACCTCACATTGGAGTACACGCCGGCCAGACAGCGCACCGTGATCTCGGCACCGCTCTCCTCCCTGACCTCGCGCACCAGCGCCTCCTCCAGGCTCTCGCCGGCGTCGACCTGCCCGCCAGGAAACTCCCACCCGCGCTTGTGGGTCTTGACCAGTAGTACGTTGCCAAGTCCATCCTCAACGAAACCACCCACCGCCACAATGTGTGTGGGCCAAGGCATCGGCCTCACTCCTTTGTCTGATGTGTCCTCGCTTGGTATCTTCGCGGCCGCCGTACCCGTGCCCCACCCGGCCCCATGCCCAATGCAAACCTACACACTCACTTGCGCCCGCAGTTGGCCACGGACAGCCTGCCGACGGCGCCTCCCTGCAGCAAACCATCCGCGATCCGCTCCCGCCAGCCCTCGGTGATGACCTGCCATCCCCCCTCGGGCGCAGTCAGCAGAGCTGCATCGAGGCTCTCGCCGGGCATGAGCCAGTGCGCCTCCCCGTCCCCAAGCCCAACCAAGAGCTTCCCATTCCGGTCGACAGCGAAGATCTCGACGGCAATGCCGTCAAGCAGGTCAAGCTGGGCCGGGAGCCGCATCACCCGGCTCGCTCCCCAGGGAACCTCGACTGCCCCGATGTCGACGGCGTATCCTACCTCAACAGCCGGGAGCCGGCGGAGGAGGAATCCCAGACTGCCACCTCCCCGGCCCGCGAAGACTCCCGCTCCGGGGAGCTCACGGCCGAACAGTGCTCCCACTCCGGCCGGAGTCTCCATGGCCAGCGACGCACGGATCACAACCTGTACCGGGGGCGGTCGGAGCAAGACCAAGTAGGCCAGGGAAGCCAGCATCAGGAGCGGTAAGACGAGTCTCCAGCAAACAGAGCGGCGGCGGGCCGCGGACCGGGATCGGGTGGCACAGTGAATCGGTTTCATATCCATATCCTACCACAGGGAGCCCTGAGAGTGTGCCCCTTCTTGCTCGCCGCGCCCGGCTTTCTTTCGACACCAGCGGGTGCGGCCCGCTCCGGCACGATTCGTGCTACCATCATGGGCGGAGGGAGGCAATGCCAATGAACATCTCATTCAGCCAGGACCAGCAGGCGGTCACATTCCGGGTTGCCGGTTTCCCGCAGAAGTACGACGCGGTGCTCCGCAACCTGTACTACACCAAGCAGCCTGACGGCGCCTACACCAAGAGCTTCGCGCTGCCAGTGGCCCATCTGGAGCAAATCCAGCGCAACTTCGCCGCCCAGCTCGACGAGATGCTGGCTCAGATCGGCGGCTTCCGGGCCGTGCCATGGGAGGACGCCCTCGACCGCGTCGCCTCTCGCCTGACCGAGCACGGCATCGACTGGTGGCTGGCCGGCAGCTGTGCCTGCTGCATCTCAGGCGTGGCGCTCGACCCGCATGATGTCGACTTGCTGCTCGACTCCAAGGACCTTGCGGCAGTGTCCGACGCGCTGGCAGACTGGATCATCGAGCCGATCATCGACTCCTCTGGCTGGGTGACGGGGCACTTCGGCGTGGCATTCCCAGGAGCTCGCGTGGACCTGGCCTTTGACCCGCAACCTGCCCTGGACAATCCGGAGCCATCCGACAGCGGCCCCTACGCCCGCGACCACCTGGAGGAGGTGGCGTGGCGGGGTCATACCATTAAAGTTCCGCCCCTCTACCTGCAGCTGCGCACCAACCTGCGGCGCGGCCGCACGGAGCGCGCCGCTCTCATCCAGGAGGTGCTGGATCGCCGGGGATCAGCCCACTCCAGATGACGGCGCAGCTAGGGAGGACAGCATGGACATCACGATCCGCAGCCTAGACAGGGATGCGGCGACCGCCTTCGCCGACCTCGTCGCCGAAGCCGAGCTCGGCACACACTACCGCCCCGCAGACCCCGAGCACCGCGCCTGGGTTGAGCGGGCCATTGACCGATATGTCGCCGCGGGCGCCCAGCTCTACGGCGCGTTCGAGGCTGCCGGCGCCCCGCTGGGCTATGTGGCTCTGCTGATTGACGAGCGGCCCGGTTTCCGGTGCAAAGGCGAGATCATCAGCCTCGGCGTATCCCCGGCCCAGCGCCGACGGGGCGTCGGCTCCCTTCTCGTGCGGCACTGCCTCGACGCCTGCCGGGAGCTTGGCCTTTACTGCTGCTACGTCGCAACCTATGCGGGCGCAGCGGAAACCATCTGCTTCTACCTGCGGTGCGGCTTCGTCCCGGTGGCCACCCTACCGGACGTCCACGGCCCGGGCGACGAGGGCCAGATACACCTGCGGGTGATCGTCGGTCCACCCGACTGGCAGCCGTAGTACGGCTGGGATTGCGGCCGCGGCGGAGGCGGAGGCGGGATGCTCGTTTATGCGGCGTAGCCGGCGCGGCGGCGCAGAGATTTCGCGCCTACGTCGGCAGGGGATGCGTGATTCTTCCGCGCCGCCTCCCCGGCGACGTCCCAATGCGTGAAAATCGAGCGTAGACTCCCCGGTGGGGCTTGTTTTTGCCGCCCAGCCGGCCCAGGTCCGCCGCAAAAACACGCGTACCCACCAGCCCCCTCCCCGCCCCACCGTCGGCTCAGCCAACCAAAGTAGGCGGGGGCATCCGCCCCCGCCCTTACCGCAGACCATACGGGGTTATGTTACCCTAACACCCCCGGCCTTTGGGGCCAATACTCCCCCAATGCTCCTGCGCCCCCC
>Ga0228535_1000883_pt1 | contig 64532 bp, 65 predicted proteins | sample SJ1metagenome_FD_168457 | JGI IMG/M metagenome (GOLD analysis project Ga0228535, IMG submission 168457) | Enriched culture of PCE-dechlorinating microbial communities from Ithaca, New York, USA - SJ1 | ecosystem: Engineered > Modeled > Simulated communities (microbial... > Unclassified | place...
ACTCGCAACCTTTAGCATTGGGTTTGCCTCCTTCTCCCGGGAAGATTTGTGTGGGCAAACCAATGATATCCCAAGGTTGCGGGAGGCACTTTTAATTTCTACAAAAAGCTATTTTGGACAAGTGTGTTGTGCCCTTTTACCTTGCCTCCGGATACCTGCTCTCATCCCACTTGTGACCGAGAGCCCTTGTCTGAGCATCAGTCTTCAAAAAGGCCTCCCTTGATATATTTTCCGGTTTTGGCCCTCCCACGATCACCGGGTCGTCGAAGGCAGTATCGAGGTGCCTCCATCTGCCCTCAACGAGAACCAGGTTCCATGCGTGGTCTTCACCCATAACTATCCTGCTCTCAAATCCAGCACCCTCCAGGAGCAGATGCGTGAACAGGGCATATCCCTGGCAAACAGCCCTCCCCTGCATTGCCTGCCAGGCGCCATGCCCCATCATGGAATCGTCATACTCCACTGTCGAGACCACATGGTCATGTATGGCCCCGATCTTTTCCCGCTCTGTCATTCCGGGTCTCAATATCATGGAAATGATCTGGGGGACCCTTCTTGTCACCTCGTCCCTCATTTCTTTGCTCTCTATCCATTGGAAGAGAAATTCCACGGTATTCATGCCGATAGAAAACCTTATGACCGCATCCATCCTTACAAGAGAAGCCTCTACAAGGTCATTCCTGCGGTAGATCCTTTGAAGGATCTTCTCTATCTCTGCCTCCTCCAGGCACCTTTTCAGCGACAGCCTGATAACAACGTGTTCCTCGAAAGACTGTAGCATCAGTTCCAAAGTATTCTCAAACTCCGGGAGGGAATGCACATCGGCCCAGGCTGCGTCGCCAACCATCTCCCAGGTGGCCGCCGATACCTGATGGGATGAAATGATCAGCAATGCCGTTACCAGAACCCAAAGGAAAGGGAATGTTCTTCTCATGCAGAACCTCTTCTCTACATATTGAAGGATGGATCCTGTCCGTTTCAGTCCTGTCCGTTTCAGTCCTTGACATTATCTTCCAATAAAGGATAGCCTCAAGCTAAGGACGCAACGATCATTACCGGGAAGGGGTCTTCCGATGGACATGACCATTATCCAGCCGCTTGCAGGTGCCATCTTTATGGGTCTGGGAGCAGGGTTCCTTACCTATGCCTATGGAGACAGGCTGACACGAAAAACCGCAAAGAAAAGAAAACCTGAAACACCCTATGAATACTACGATCCCAGGAAACCCGAAAAAAGGGATCACGGAAGGATCATAAGGGCTATATCCGTAGGATTTTTCATGGGATTGATGTTCTTGCTGTATTTCGCTAACAGGTAGTGCCGGGAGGGAGGTTAACCATGCCCGCCGGCACTGCCCGCCTTTACTGATCAGCCTTTTATATAAGAGCAGATGTAGTCGAACACGCCCTCGATCTTCAACTTGAAGGAACTGTTTGCCGGAATATTGAAGCTGTCGCCGGGACCGAACTTCTGCCATTCCTTCTCTCCCGGGAGGAGCACCTCGGCATAGCCCTGGACTACATCCATGATCTCGGCTTCATTGGTGCCGAACTCGTACTCGCCAGGGAGGAAGATCCCTGCCGTTTTCCTGTCCCCGGAGGGCAGGAAGAAGGTCCTGCTCGTTACCTTGCCGTCAAGATAGATATTAGCCTTGCTTACCAGAGTGACGTTCTCGAACTTCTCCTTCATTGTGAAACCTCCTTTTGTTTTGTGGATCGTTGACCAGGAACCATGAATCTTGAGTCGTCAGTCGTAACTCGTGAACCGTGAGTCGTTAATCGTAATTTTTGAACCAAGGTCAATGCGCGAAGGGAAAACTGCGTAAACAGTAAACAGTGAACGGAAAAGGCAAGAACAGATCAACGATCCAGCCCCTGCCCAATAGGTACCTGGTTTTCTCTGTGGTACGAGATTTGTTTTCGGTTCACGGTTCACGGTTCACGGTTCACGATTCACGGTTTACGGATTTCCCCCGTCACGAGTTACGAGTCACGAGTTACTAGTTACAAGGTGCCCCAAGCGCAGCGACAGGGCGCGCCTCTCGTTAATACGCCTCCCTCGTTGAATCACCTCGGGACTATGTCGGGGCCAGGTCCTTCAGATTGACTGAAGGGTACCAGTTACGTCAGCCTTCCCGGTTTCCTGTTTACCCTGACAGCTTCCAGGAAAGCCATGATCCTCTCGAGAAAAGGCCTTTCCTTTGGCGCTTTGACTATCTCGGTCCAGAACGCGGCTATGTATACATAGGGGTTTCCTGAAAAGACCCCTTCCTGGCCGCTTTCGACAGTATCCTCGTCAGAAGTCTCCGTGGGGGAAAAACCGCTAAAGAACTCCATCACTCTTTCGAAAACCCCAGGAGCCCGTTCCGGGGAACCTGCCGCCGGTCCCGCGGAAGGCTGACTGGCACATGCCGGTAAAGCAACCACGGAAATAAAGATCACAGCAAGTAGAATAACCGATCGCCTGCCAGGCATTATCTGATCACTCCCAGGTCCAGGACAATGTTCGACACATTTCGCACGGCACCATAAAAGGGCAGGAAACTGACAGCCAGGCCCAAAAAGTCAGTGTCCATGGGTCACTACAATAAACGATGCTACCGCTACACCTGCCAGGAAGGCAAGGATAGAGTGATGTTTCCTGTGATCCCTGGCCTCGGGCAGAAGGTGCGAGGCAGAAACGTAGATCAGGACCCCTGACACAAACCCTAGCAGCAATCCCAAAGTGCTTCCGCCAAGGCTGCGGACGAACGGGTATGCAACGAAAGCACCCAGGGGGGTGGTAAGGGATGCCAACAGGAAAGCATAGATCATGGACGCCTTCCTGGATATGCCCCCCTTTATCAGCACCAGGTAGGTAATAACACCCTCCGCGAATTCGTGAACTACAAGTCCCCCCGCTGACAGGACCCCCATCAGGATGCTGACCTCGAAGGTGACTGTGTAGACTACTCCGTCAACAAAAGAGTGAATGGCAATACCCTGGGCAGCGGTAATGCCGAAAGCAAGCGCATCTTTGTTAGTAAAGTGCTGTATTGCCCTGTTGGAAAAGAACATGAACAGGAACCCACCCAATGCCATGGATCCAGCATGGTGGTTTTTCTCTACTGCCGATGGAAGGGTCAGCATGAGTGGGGTTGAGATAAGGACTCCTGCAGCAAAACACATGAAGTAGGTCATGGCTTTCTCTGCCTTTTCCCTGTATCTGAAAACCATCAGGATCCCGATAGCGTTCAAGAAAGCCGCAAGAAAGGCAAAAAGCGCTATCCACGCAAAGGTTCCCGACAAAAGAAGCCCCCCTTCCGTTATTGCCCGGGGAAAGATACGTTTGTTTATTGTAGCCGTTTTGTCCCTATTCCGTCATATACTCATCTTTCGCCATATCTTTGACAAAACCTTGTATTTCACGGCCTTTCGGCACAGGGGTTCATTTGTCTTCCGCTTCACGCCCCTCTATCTTCTGTGTTAGCATCTAATGGGTAATGAAAAAACCTTTCAGATAACTCGACGACCAATGATCGCCTGCCTGGTTGTCGTGATGGAGGAATGTAAATGAGACCATTGAAGATGAACACAGAGCTCGAAGAGGAACCCAAAGGTATCCCGGAAAGGGACGAGGTCCCCCCATCATTCCAGTGGAGGCTGGAGGATCTTTTCCCCGGAATGGATGAGTGGGAGGATGCCATCAAAGAGGTAAGAGACCTTCTTGCTGGAATGGATAAATTTCGGGGCAGGCTTTCTGAGTCCCCTGAAATACTGCTGGAATGCCTTGGTTCCTGCGACAGAGCAGGCGAACTGACTTCCAGGATCTACGCCTACGCTCACATGAAAAGCCACGAAGATACCCGCAACTCTTTTAACCAGTCTCTTTCCGCAAGGGCTACATCTCTTGCGGTGGAGGTATCCAGTTCACAGGCATTTGTAACCCCCGAGATCCTCGAGATGCCGGAGGAGACAATTAACGCCTTCATGGAAAAAGATCCGGGGCTTGGTATTTACCGCTTCTTCCTGGACGAGATCCTCCGAAGACGAGGGCACGTCCTCTCTCCTCGTGAGGAAGCCCTGCTTGCCTCATCAGGGGAAATGGCCCAGGCACCCGAGAACATTTTTTCCATGCTTACGAACGCGGATATGATCTTTCCCCCCATCCGTGATGAAAACATGAAAGAAACCCCTTTTTCAGAGGAACGATTCGGGACCTTCCTCCAGTCAGGGGATCGGAGGGTAAGGGAAGATGCCTACAACAACCTCTACAAGACCTACGGAAATTTCCGGAATACACTTTCTGCATCGCTAAACGCCGTAGTGCGCAGCGCCCTGTTCTTTTCGAGAGCCAGGGGGTTCGGTTCAGATCTTGAATCCGCCCTTCATGGTGATGACATACCCCCTTCAGTTTATTCCTCACTCATGGAGGGAGTAAGGGAAAGGCTGGACCTGCTGCACCGTTACGTAAAACTCCGCGGACGGGTCCTGGGCCTTTCGCCGGTAAGGATGTACGACCTTTACGTCCCTTTGGTCCCTGAACATAGCAAGAATATTTCTTACGACGAGGCCAGGGAGATGATCCTGGAAGGCCTTAAACCCATGGGTCCCGGTTACATTTCCGCCCTGAAGCATGGTTTTTCAGGAGGCTGGATTGATGTGTACGAGAACACGGGGAAAAGGGGGGGCGCTTACTCCTGGGGAGCCTACCCTGTTCACCCTTACGTTCTGCTGAACTACAATAACAGGATAAGGGACGTTTTCACTGTAGCCCATGAAATGGGTCATGCCCTCCACAAGTACTTCACGGACAGAAACCAGCCCTACGTTTACGCGGGCCACTCGATCTTCATAGCCGAAGTGGCTTCGACAACCAACGAGGCTCTACTTCTGGATCACCTTTTAAGTTCAGCTTCAGACCGCCGGGAAAGGATGTTCCTTCTGAATTACAGGCTTGAGCAGATAAGGACAACAGTATTTCGTCAGACCATGTTCGCCGAATTTGAGCGTACAGTGCACGGAATGGTGGAGAACGGGGGAGCTCCTACGGCAGATGACTTCTGCAAAATATGGGGTGAACTGAACGGATCTTACTACGGCTCACATGTCGGGCTGGACCGTGAGATCGAGATGGAATGGTCAAGAATACCCCACTTCTACTCTCCGTTCTATGTCTATCAATACGCTACAGGCTACTCGGCTGCAACAGCCCTCTCACGCAGCATCCTGGAGGAAGGTGCGCCCGCAGCAGAAAGGTATATTCGTTTTCTGGAAAGGGGCAGGTCTGCCCCCGCTATTGAAGTCCTCAAAGACGCGGGAGTCGACATGACCCGCCCGGAACCGGTCATGAAAACCCTGGATCTGTTCGCTTCGACCCTTGATGAATTCGAAGCTCTTCTTACCTGAGCAAGTCAGGCGGGGAAAAGATCTTGAGTTATCTGAAAACTCGTCTTGTTGAGGCAGGTTCAAATACAGGCAGAAGTTTCCGGCAGGCTCTCAGGGCCCTGGTCTCCAGAAACTACAGGCTTTTTTTCATGGGCCAGAGCATTTCCCTTATCGGTTTGTGGATCCAGCGTGTCGCCCTTAGCTGGCTTGTCTACAGGATCACCCTTTCCCCCCTCTCCCTGGGCTTCGTGGATTTTATTGGACAGATCCCCGTTTTTTTTCTGACCCTTTTCACAGGTGTCTGGATAGACAGGTGGGATCTGAAGAACCTTCTTATCGTCACCCAGTGGCTCGCCGTCCTGCAGGCGTTTCTGCTTGCAGGCCTTACATTGACAGGAACAGTGACGTATTGGCACATAGTGGTGCTCAGCGCTTTCCTTGGCCTTGTAAACGCTTTCGACATGCCGGCCAGGCAGGCTTTCGTCATCCGCCTGGTCGACAGGAAGGAGGACCTCGGAAACGCCATAGCGCTGAACTCCTCGCTTTTCAATACCGCAAGGATGATAGGACCTTCCATCGCGGGTATTGCTATTGCTGCTGTAGGCGAAGGCATCTGTTTCCTTGTAAACGGCTTCTCTTTCCTGGGGACCATAGCGGCGCTGAAAGCGATCAGGGTAACCGACAGCGAGTCAAGGGCCAAACCTCGGGGCGGAATTTCAGGGGTCCTCGACGGCCTTGAGTACGCATATAACTTTCCGCCTATCAGAGCCCTGATATTACTTCTGTCCCTGCTAAGCCTTGTCGGTCTTCCATACCTGGTAATGCTGCCGATTTTTGCCAGGGAGGTTCTTGGAGGCGGCCCCCAGACCCTTGGCTGTCTGCTCGCGTCGTCCGGCGTGGGGGCCCTGGGGGGGGCGTTTTTCCTGGCACTGAGGAAAAGCCCCGTAGGGCTTGGCCGAGTGGTAGCCATGGCAACAGGTTTTTTCGGGGCATCCCTTTCTGTATTCTCCATGTCAAGGTTTGCGGCACTTTCCATCCCCCTGATGTCCTTTGTGGGGTTCGGTATGGTCCTTGCGATCTCTTCATGCAACACTCTTCTGCAGGCCTTGGTGGATGACCACATGAGGGGCCGCCTGATGAGCCTTTATGTAATGTCCCTGATAGGTATCGGCCCTATCGGAAGCCTTATGGCTGGAGCATCGGCAAAATACATCGGGGCTCCATGGACGCTTTTCATCGGCGGTATCTTGTGCATCACAGCGGCATACTTTTTTTACCGGCGTCTTCCGGCTCTCAAAGCATTGGCCCTGCCGGTGCTGAAAGAAAAAGGGTATAGATGAAGACAGAAAAGCGAGATGTCCTGATACAGGGCAACAGGAAATAACGCAGACCAGGGGAAGACCTTTGTGATCCATGTGAAATGATCCTGGTGAACAGCGGGGTCATAACAGCGTCGAAAAGAAAAGGCGGAGCCGGGAAGGACCCCCGGCTCCGCCTTTTTCGGTAAAAGGACCTGTATAACAGTGCCGGTTATCTATCCGGCCTTAATTTCTGGCTGAAACCTGACGATCCTGCCCCTCTCCGAACAGATCATCGAAGATCTCGTACACCGTTTCCATCCTGGTTATCTTCGCAACGTTTGAACCGCAGAAGAAAAGACCTTCCTCCCAGTTGCCCCTGAAAGCATCCACAAGAGCCTGGGCAATGCAGAAAGCCTGCTTGTCGGTACGGTAAGAACAGTGCGAAAGACAGTTGGCAAAGCATGGTTTGCTCTCCACTGTCCCCTCCAGGAACTTTTTGATGAAGGGCGATCGAAGAGCCCTTCCGGGGATCCCTACAGGGCTCTTTATGATCACCACATCTTCCTCTTTCGCGTCGATAAGCGCCTGCTTGAACCTTATGTCGGCATCGCCCTCAACGGTGGTGGCAAAACGGGTACCCATCTGGACCCCCCTGGCCCCCAGAGCGAAAACCTTTTCCATGTCATCGCGGTCCCAGATGCCCCCTGCGCCGATAACTGGAATATCCTCCCCTACTTCCTCATCGATATACCTTACAAGCTCGGGTATAACAGCTTCAAGGGAAAGGGACTGATCCATCACCTGTTCCATCTTCGTGACCCCCAGGTGTCCTCCGGCGTAAAGGGGAGTCTCCACTACAAAGGCATCCGGCAGCCTATGGTAAAGCTTTTCCCACCGCCTGACTATCAGGCTTGCGGCCTTGGTGGAACTTACTATCGGGACCAGTGCCACATCGGGGAACCCCTTGGTCAGCTCAGGGAGCCTGAGCGGAAGCCCGGCACCGGATATTATTATGTCTGCGCCTCCCTCACAGGAAGCTTTGATATGGAGGTCGTAGTCTGTAAGAGCCACCATGGCGTTCACCGCAATTATTCCGCCGCCGGACCTTTTCTTTGCCTTCTCTACGTCCTGTCTCAGAACGATCTGGTTTACCTCGAAATAATTCCTGCCGTCGTATATGTCAGATGCGACAGCCAACCCCACACTGGCGATGGTGCCGATACCGCCGGCCCTCGCCACCGCCCCCGCAAGACCAGGTCCGGAAATACGAACCCCCATGCCCCCCTGTATCAGGGGGTACCTGGGGGTATGTTTCCCTATCTTTAGAACCGGTAAGGAGTTTGCCAAATCAAACGCTCCCTCTAAATGATTTTTCCTGCCCAAACTGGTTTATTCTACAGCAAATGCGATGGAAGCGGTTCTTTTGCCGGGATCGGAACCATACTTTTTCTGATATCTTTCCTGATCCTTCAGCATCTCCTGGAAACCACCCATCACCCTTGCCACATATTTTTTCCCCGTCCGGCCAAGATATTTCGAAAGAGCCTGGTCCATATCTCCTCCGCTGGATTTGAGATACCACGAAAAGATCCATGTCCCTGCGAGAATGTTGTTCCTGGGCTGAAGGAGGTCATCCAGAGTCTGGATGGCACTGAAAGCCTTTTTCAGGCTGGCACGGTGGGCCTTCCAGTTGATCTGCATGAGGCCGTAGGCATGGCGGGACCGAGCATTCTGCTTTACGGTGGATTCCCTGATGATCAGGGAGGCGATCATGAAAGGATGCACGCCGAACTCCCCGGAAGCCTCAAGGACATGGGCGGCATAAACCGTGGCAGTTGACCTGTCAAGACTCCTGTTGACCCGGGTAAAGGCGGATACGATCACCTCAGTCTTGATCTCTGAGGTTTTCTCCCCTGACTCTTCTGCCTTAATTGTCTCTCCTGCATCTACAGGCAGAGAAACTTCAAGGCGGTCGTATCTCTCCCCTTCTGCAATGGCCGGTCCGGTCATGACCGGGGAAAGGAAAAGTGTCATCAGTATCAACAAAAGACAAGGTATCAGGAAAGGGCCGTTATTGATCTTCATGCGGCAAAAACCCCCGGTGAATTTTTCACGCTCTCTCAGAAACCTATGGAAAGTTTAATATCCAAAGGCCGCGGGGGCAAGTTTTTCAATTATTTACCCCTTAAGAACAATAAAAAACTTCCGGCAATAAAGAACTTCTTGCCCTTTTCGACCACAGGTTGTATGATTCCCAGCCTGTGCACCATTTGCAAAAGTCGGAAAAACTTGTTCCTCTCCAGGGAGATGCTAAGACATGCATGAAGTTGAGAAGATCCGAAACCTGGCGATAATCGCCCATATTGATCACGGCAAGACCACCCTGATCGATTCCATCTTCCGTTCCGCAAGGGTGTTCAGGGAGAACGCCCGGATAGAAGAACGGGTAATGGACAACAACGAACTGGAGAGGGAACGAGGTATTACCATCCGGTCCAAGCACTGCACCGTTACCTGGGGTGAATACCTAATAAACCTTGTAGATACTCCAGGGCACGCCGACTTTTCGGGAGAGGTGGAGAGGGTGCTTTCAACCGTAGATTCTGTACTGCTTCTGGTCGACGCAAACGAGGGCCCCATGCCCCAGACAAGGTATGTTCTCAGACACGCTCTGAAAATGGGGCTAAACCCCCTTGTCTTCATCAACAAGGCCGACAGGCCGGGAGCCGACCTTTCAAAGACACTCGACAGCACCTTCGATCTGTTCCTGGAACTCGGTGCCACCGATGAACAGACCGATTTCCCGGTGATCTATGGATCCGGACTTCACGGCTGGGCTGCGAGGGAGTTGGAAATGATAGCTCAGGCAGAGAATATGGACGCCCTTTTCGAAATGATCATAGAGTATGTTCCTGCTCCCCTGGCCAACATGGATGCCCCTTTCCTGATGCAGGTTACGACTTTGGCCTGGAGCGAATATTCGGGCCGTATAGGGTGCGGTAAGATATTGCAGGGTTGCCTGCGGCAGGGTGAAGAGTTCATGAGGACATCTTCCCGGTGGCTTGACTCCCGGAAGCAGGATGGGGAATGGGAAGTGACCGGGAGCAGTCGCGAAAAAGCCGCCCAGATGTGGGTCACCAGGGGCCTTGACAGGGTAGCCGTGGAAGAGGTCACCGCAGGCGATATAGTATGGATATCCGGACCCAGGGAGATCGGTATTGGCGACGTATTCTCCTCCCCGGAGATCATGAACCCGGCGATGAAACCCCTTTCAATTGAAGAACCCACGGTCTCAATGTTCATTCTTGTCAACAATGGTCCCTTTGCGGGGAAGGAGGGCCAGGCCATTACCCTCAGGCAGATCCGCTCAAGGATTGAAAGGGAGACCAAAACAAACATAGCCCTCCACATGGAAGATCTGGGGAGACCCGATGGCATCAAGGTCTCGGGAAGGGGTGAACTCCACCTGGCTATCCTCATCGAAGAGATGAGGCGCGAAGGTTCCGAATTCTGCGTATCCCGACCGGAAGTCATTACCGAGATGATCGATGGCAAACTCCTGGAACCGATGGAGACCCTTACCATAGATGTCCCGGCAGAACACCAGGGGATCGTATTTGATAAGGTTGCAAGAAGAAAGGGAAGAATGCTGAACCTTATCAATCTCCCTAACGGGGAGATGCTACGAATGGAGTTCTCCATCCCGACACGGGGCCTTATAGGTTACAGGGGGGAATTTCTCACCGACACCCGCGGCCTGGGGATCATGTCGTCATCTTTCAACGGGTACGGTCCGTGGGCAGGAGATATCAACCCCAGGAACCGGGGCTCAGTTATAAGCATGGAGGAAGGTGAGGCCACCGCTTACCAGATCGAGAACCTTCAGGAGCGGTGCTCCCTTTTTATCAAGCCTATGGAAAGTGTCTACGAGGGAATGATAGTAGGCGAGAACTCCCGTCCCGGGGACATGGTCTGCAACCCCACAAAGAAAAAACAGATGACCAACCATCGTTCATCCACCCAGGACCAGTACACCAAGCTGGATGTGCCAAGGACCATGACTCTTGAGAAAGCGATCGAGTGGATAGCCCAGGATGAACTTGTAGAGGTCACTCCCCTTTCGATAAGGATCCGCAAGGCCGTTCTTGGCGAGAACGAAAGGAAGAAAAGGCTTCACAGGGCAGTATCATAAAAAAACGGCCGCCTTAAAGGCGGCCGTTCCATTTTTGATGGTGCGGAGGGGGAGACTTGAACTCCCACAGCCCGTAAGCCACTAGGCCCTCAACCTAGCGCGTCTACCTGTTCCGCCACCCCCGCGTCTCGACGATGCGAAAGACATTATATGCAAGTTGAAGTGGGGCGTCAAGGACAAAGGGGGGGTAGCCCCTTTATATTCTTTTCATTCCTATATTCCCAAAAGCCAGATCCAGGCAGGAAGCGTTACGATCGAGAGGGCCGTGCTCAAGGCTACCACATCACCGGCATAATCGGGATCCATCCCCATATTCTGGGCAATGACAAATGTGTTGACCGCCACAGGCATGGCGGAAACCAGCACAACTGCGTTCCTGAGCAGAAGGTTTACTGGCCATACAAGGAAAGCGACCCATACCAGAGCCGGATGAATAAACAGTTTGAAGAGGCTGTCCCTCAATGCGGATCTGAAGGTCTGCCCCGAGTTTTCGAAACGCAAAGATGCTCCGATCGCTATTAGTGCGATCCCGCTTCCAGTATCTCCGACCATTTTAAATGCAGCATCAAGCCAGAAAGGAAGTTTTTTCAAACCCAGGGAAGCGCAAGCAACTCCAAGGATGCATGAGATTATCAGCGGATTTTTCAAAAGTTGAAAAAAATTCCCGACAAGGGACCTGAAAGTAACCCTGCCGAAAAGGACTATCTGTGCCCAGGTTATAGAGATCAGGTTGAATCCCAGAAGGCTGACAGCAAGGTAAAGGGAAACTGCCTCAAGACCCTCCTGTCCCATGGCAATAGTTACAGCGGCCAAGCCCATGAAAACGTTGTTGGATCTTATGGAAGACAGGACAGATACGGCGTTCCTTTTCTTGTCCTTTGTAAAAGCTCTTGCCATGATCAATGATATGGCTGGAGCTACCAGGAAGGTGACATGAACCGCCCAGAAAAGGTTGGGATCAGAGAATATCCCGGAACCGACTCCCAGGATGGACCTGAAAAGAAGAGCCGGAAGAGCTGCCCAATAAAGAATAGAGTTCAGTTTTGGCACCGTTCCTTCCCCCAGTATGCCCAGGCGCCGGAAGAGCAATCCCAACCCCATGACAAGAGCCAGAGGAAGGACCATCAGGAAAGACTCCAAGATGACCTCCCGTTATTTCCAAAGTCGCAAAAAGCACCGTCGCGCCTTCCGGGCGCGACGGTCTAAAAAAATCAAAAAACAGTGTCACCTAGAAGCGGCGCTCCTTGATCCTTGCTGCCTTTCCGCTGAGTTTGCGCAGGTAGTAAAGCTTGGCCCTGCGGACCTTTCCGTGCCGCACTACCTCAATGTGGTCAACACTCGGGCAATGAAGCGGGAAGATCCTTTCCACCCCTACACCTCCGGAGATCTTCCTGACGGTGAAGGTTTCACGCATCCCTCCGTGCTGTCTTGCGATGACTACGCCTTCGAATACCTGTATCCTCTCCCTGTTGCCCTCGGTGACCTTGACGTGGACCTTGACGGTGTCGCCAGGCCGGAAATCGGGAGCATCCTTCCTCAGGAATCTGCTCTCGATAAGAGCGATCTTGGAATCCATTATTCTTCCCCTCCCTGTTGAATACTGCAAATTCTGGTTAACGCCAACCGAAAAACCTGTCCAGGAGAACGGCCAGGGTATCCCTCGGGGCAGAAATGGGCTCATCGCCCTTCCCGCCTCGCACCGGCCCAAGGGCCAGCACTTCCACTCCTGCAGGATCAAACTCTTCTTTTCCGCTGCCTATTACAAAGACAAGAGGTTTGCCCGAAGACAGGCTCCTTCTCTTTGCCTCAAGCCAGTGCACCCTGCCTCTTTCTGAACCTCCGCCAAGTATTGCCAGTGGTTGTTCTTTCTCACGCTTCCGGATCCATGCCAGGGCTTTTTCAAGGGTCGGGAAAGTTTTTGCGCCTTTCCCTGCCCCGGCTTCAGACTCCTCCCCGTTGCGTGATCCCCCGCTGACCAGGAGGAGCCTCTCGCATCCGTAGGAAAGGCAAAGTCCTACAGCATCTTCGATCCGCACTGCGTCTTTTGCGGGGACAAGTATGACATAAACGCCCTTGTCAAGGTAGGGGCCAATATTGGCCCTGGCGATCACATCCGGTCGCCTTCCAAGTGTACGTGCCACGGATTGCCTTCTCCTCCAGGCCCTGATCTCCCCATGGTCCCCCCCTGCAAGAACCTCCGGAACTGCAACGTCCCTCCAGGAGGCCGGACGGGTATAATGGGGCGTGTCCAGCATTCCCCTGAAAAAAGAGTCCTCCCTGACAGCACACTCCTGGCCGACAACTCCAGGTATCAGCCGGGACACTGCATCGATAATTACCATCGCCGGGATCTCTCCGCCGGTCAGGACATAGTCCCCAATGGATACCTCGAGATCCACGAATTTCTCTAAAAAACGCTCGTCAACACCCTCGTAGCGGCCGCATACTATCACCAGGTGCTCCATGGAGGCCAGAGATTCGACGACATGCTGTCCCAGGAGCACTCCCTGTGGACCGGGATGGATAACGTACGCAGGTGCGTCAGCCCCGGCTGCTTCAACGGCCCTGGCCAGGGGCTCCGCCATCAGGACCATTCCCCCGCTCCCATATGCATAGTCGTCTATCTGACCGTAGTGACCATCTGCAAAATCCCGGGGGTTGAGGCATCGTATACTGATCAGCCCCTTGTCGACGGCCTTCCCTATAACACCTGACCTGGTGAAGGGTTCCAGCAATTCAGGAAAGGGGGTTATCACCGAGACAAGCATCAGTCCCAGAGCCCCTCCGGAAGGTTGATCTCGATAAAGCCCTCCTCCGGGACCATCCTCAGGATAACTTCTTTGACGGCAGGAAGCATCCTGACGTTTCCTTGCGGGGTCCGGACAGAATAAACGTCGTGGCTTCCGGTCCTCAGGATATCCACTACAGTCCCGAGTTCTTCGCCGGTCTCTTTCAGGACCACCTTCAAACCCAGGATATCCTCTATCCAGAAGGTATCCTCGGGAAGCGAAACCCTTTCCGATCCGGGCACCATGACGAGGCCGCCTTCCAGCGCCTGTGCTGCCTCCCTGTCCCTGACCTCCAGCGCCTGAACCAGGAAAAGCCCCTTCCCTTCGTGGGGCCTTACGTTCTCGACCTCAAGCGAGGTTATCAGATCTCCCCCGGGCCTGAAAATATCAATCCTGTCCATTCCAAGGAACCGTTCCGGAAAATCCGTCAGCGGGAGGATCCTTATCTCCCCCCTTACCCCGTGGGCTCCCAGGACTCGGCCGATGATCACCATTTCGGGTCCGCCCAATACTTTCACCTCAGTCTTCCAGGATATCCACGTCCACCTTTTCGCCCGGCTTTACCGCTGCAGCCTTGGCAATGAGCCTGATTGCGTTTATCGTTACGCCCCTCTTGCCGATCAGGCGGCCCATGTCATCCCTGGATACTTTTATCATGACCTTGACAGCCCCTCCGCTGTTCCTTTGGGATGTCACCTCGACCTCGTCAGGATCCGCCACAATACTCCTGACGACGAAACCTACGAGTTCCTCGTAATCCGGCATTTGGGGATCCTACTTCTGTTTCCTGCCGGATAAGAACTTGTCCCAGACACCTGTCTTCTTCAGGATCGCCCGGGCTGTATCCGAAGGAAGAGCCCCTTCACCAAGCCAGTACAGAGCCCTCTCCTCCTGCACCTTAAGATCCGCCGGTTCTTTCATCGGGTCGTAGGAACCGATCTGCTCGATGAATGCTCCGTCACGGGGCGATCTCGAGTCAGCAACGACCAGGCGGTAGTAGGGCATTTTTTTACGGCCAAACCTTGCAAGACGAATTCTGACTGCCATTCTTGTGCCACCTCCTGCTTTTATGGTCTTCTGTTTTCCTTCTATCCGGATCATGCCGTTTTCCAAAAAAACGGTTTAAACGGCTGTCACCCCTACATGGGCATGGGGGGGAAACCCCTGGGGAGTTTCATCCCCTTCTTGCCCGGTGCAAAGCGCTTCATCAGCATGTTCATCTGTTCAAACTGTTTTAGGACCTGGTTCACCATCTGGACAGAAGTACCAGATCCCAGGGCTATCCTTCGCCGGCGGCTTCCCTTTATTATCTGGGGGTTCTCCCGCTCTTCTTTCGTCATCGACAGGATCACGGCTTCCACCTGCCCCAGCCGCCTCGGATCCATCTGCGCGTTCTCAATACCCTTGATATTCCTTGCTCCCGGGATCATGTCGAGAACCTTGTCAAGTGGCCCCATCTTGCGCACCTGCCTTATCTGAAGGAGCATATCCTCCATGGTCAACCTCTTTTTTTTGACCGAGGCAGCAATTTTCTCGATATCCCTGTCGTCGGCTGCCTGCTGGATCTTCTCGACCAGCCCCTGGACATCGCCCATACCCAGTATCCTCTGGGACATTCTTTCGGCATCGAAAACCTCCAGGTCGACCACACGTTCACCCACACCAGCGAACTTGACCGGAACGCCTGTGGCCGCTTTGATGCTCAGGGCAGCCCCTCCCCTGGAGTCGCCGTCTATCTTGGTAAGTATGATCCCGGTAAGAGGAATGCGTTCATTGAACGCTGAGGCTACGTTGACAGCCTCCTGGCCCGTCATGGAATCAACCACAAGCAGTGTCTCCACTGGTTCAACGGTCTTGCCAAGGCTGGCCAGCTCCTCCATAAGTCCTTCATCGATATCGAGACGTCCCGCCGTATCGAAGATCAGGACGTCGAAAAGCCTCTGTGCCGCATGATCCATGGCCATGCGGGCGATGAGCTGGACGTCCTTTTCACCCTCGGCCGGGCCGAAAAAACCCACTCCGGCCTGGCTGGAAAGTATCCTCAACTGCTCCGCAGCTGCAGGCCTTCTGTAGTCGCATGCTATTACGAGAGGCTTATGGCCATCGGTCAGTTTTTTTGCCAGCTTTACGCAGGTTGTCGTTTTACCCGACCCCTGGAGCCCGACCAGGATATATTTCGAAGGAGGTCTTGGCGAGAACGAAAGGGTCTGCCGACCACCCCCCATCAGGGCTGACATCTCTTCGTAGACTATGGCAATGACCTGCTGGGCAGGGGTTATTGAATCCAGGACATCTTTCCCCACTGCTCGAACACGTATCTTCTCAACAAGGTCCTTGACAACCCTGAAGTTGACATCGCCCTCCAGAAGCGCCCTTCTTACATCCCTCAGCGCGTCGGAGATATCCACCTCGGTCAGTTTTCCCCGGTTCCTGAGACCTTTGAACACTCCTTCAAGGCGTTCCCTGAGAGAATCGAACATCAGTCGGATCTGTCCTCCCGCTCTTCTGGGGTAAGGATACCCGCAAGCACAGACGCGGCTTCAAGGGGTATCTTTGTTGAATAACGACGGTACCACTCTCCAAGATCCCTGAAGATCCTTTCCCATGAATCTTCTTTCGCCGAAAAACCGAGCAGTCCCTCCATCTCTGTCAGGCGCTCCTTGGACCTCTGGACAAGATCATGGGCGCCCTGCCTGGAAACCTCGAGTCGTTCAGCAACCTCGGAAAGAGACCAGTCTTCAAGAACATGCAGTCTGAAGGCCTCCCTCTGTTTCCCAGTCAGGACAGGCTCGTAAATGTCGAAAAGCCTGGAGAGAATTACCCTTTGTTCGATCTGGTCTTTCAAGGGGACACCTCCGAATATGCACAGGGAATGATTATATGAATTCATCCAGGGTCTGTCAAGTATTTTCACTTGACAGCAAAAGGGGCCGCCATTTCCGGCAGCCCCCGGGTTTATCCTGTTTTTGCACGAAAACCGTTCAAGCATTTTTGAGGTAGCAGTTCCCTCCCACGTCTCGTATCCCACGCCTCACGGGTTTTGGCCCTTCCTGTCTACTGCTGCGTCTCGCCTGTTTCCTGGGTTGCTTTACGTTTCACGATTCACGATTCACGATTCACGATTCACGATTCACGATTCACGAGTCACGAGTCACGAGTTACGTGTTACAAGTCACGCATACAGACCCACGTTAATGCCCATGCCCGTGGTGCGAGCTTCCGAAGGCCTGATCCTCGATCTTCTGGAGGAGCTCCCAGATAACGGCAAGGTCTTTCCTGCGTGATCCTATGATATGACCCAGGGAATGTCTGATGTCCTCATCCTCTATCATGTGATGTCGTGCGGCAAGCTCCGTCATCGAATCAAGCTCTCTGCAAAGGGTCTCTCTCAGTAGCTCGGCTATTGAAAGAGGATCATCGACATGACTGTGTCCGCCAGTTGTTTCAGGGGTTATCACTCTGCACATGGGTTAGTCTCCCTTCTTTTTGGAAAAAATAATACTATTTCAGGATTTTATCACAACAACGATCTGTTTTTTGTTCAGCCTATCCTCCCAGGGTTGTTCTGATAGAATGTAAACATTGATACATGTTAACCCGATACAGGTAAACCAAAAAGGGAAGGAGCCGATCCACATGAACCCCATGCAGGAGAAAAACCTTGAGGTCCGGAGAGCATACAACGCAAACCTTGGCAACAGCGTGGTGAAAGCCCTTGAGACCAACGGATTCAAGGCGCGCTATGTCCCTACTGCCGAAGAAGCTGTAAAAGCCGTTCTGGAACTGGTACCCGAAGGCTCTTCAGTGGGTGTTCCGGGCGCATCCACCATACGCGAACTGGGCCTGTTCGAGATACTTGGATCCAGGGGCTGCAGGATCGTCCAGCATTGGGACCCATCCCTCGCTCCGGAGGACCGTCCCGGGAGATGGGAGGAAGAGAACATGAGCGACGTCTTCCTTACCAGTTCCAACGGTCTGACCCTTGACGGGATGCTGGTCAACATCGATGGTACGGGGAACCGGGTCGCCGCCATGGCGTGGACCAGGAACAGGATCATTTTTGTTGTGGGCATCAACAAGGTCAGCCGTGATGTAGAGGCCTCCCTCCAGAGGATAAGGGACGTGGCCACGCCTTTGAACGCGATCAGCAAGGATATCGACCTTCCATGCGCAAAAACAGGTTACTGCGTCAACTGCAAGGTCCCACAAAGGTTCTGCAGGGCCACCCTGGTCCTTGAAAGAGCTCCCTTCGGCCGTGATGTACATGTCATTGTGGTTGGGGAGAATCTGGGGTACTAGGAATCCGTTAGAAGTCAAGCGTCAGACGTGAAACGAAAAGGCAAGGCATACAAGTGCGTAAACGTGCAACGGTATTCCGTTCACTGTTTGCGCACTTTGGTTTTTCAGGTTTTCGATCCTCGGGACTTCTCACGTCTCACCTCTCACGCCTCTTGGATCTTCCCTACCTTCTCCACGTTCCGGGAACGAAGATCATCATTACGGTGTATATTTCCAGCCTTCCCAGAAGCATGCAGAATGAGAGTATCCATTTCCCTGCGACGGGTATGTGGGCGTAATTATCCGCAGGTCCAACGCTGCCAAGACCAGGCCCGATATTCCCAATGGTCGCCGCTACGCTTGCGATAGAGGACAGCACGTCCAGCCCGAGAGCTGACATGGCGAGAGCGGCAAGGGCAAAAAGCCCTATATACATCACGAAAAAGGCGGTTACAGATGAAATAACCTCCCTTTCCAGAACCCTGCCCCCTATCCTGACCGTAAAGATAGCCTTGGGGTGCAGAAGTCTCTTGAGTTCGGCCCCAACATGCTTCATCAGGACCATTATCCTCATGTTCTTGATGCCGCCGCCGGTGGAACCGGCGCAACCTCCTACGAACATCAGGAACAAAAGAAGGTACTGGATAAAGAAAGGCCAAAGTTCGTAATCAGCAGTAACATAGCCCGTTGTTGTCAAAATGCTGACGACCTGGAAAGCCCCGTAACGGAATGAATCAGACAAAGTTCCGTAGGTCCCTGAGGCAAACAGGACCGCAGTGGCGGCCAGAACAGATAGTACCGTGATCTTTGAATAGAAACGAAACTCTTCGTCACGCCACCATGCCCCAAGGTCTCCCCTGAGAGCAAGATAATGAAGCACGAAATTGGCTCCCGCCAGGAACATAAAAAGAGTTATCACCCATTCGAAGTATGGGTTGCCGTATTGACCAATGCTTCCGTTGAGGGGTGAGAACCCTCCAGTGGCCATTGTCCCGAATGTATGGGTAAGGGACTCGAAGAGATCCATCCCGCCAAGCATCAGAGCCCCGGTCTGCAGGGCGGAGAGCAGGACATAGACTCCCCAGAGCAGCAGTGCCGTCTGTCTGACCCGTGGCGTGATCTTCTCCGGCACAGGCCCTGGCACCTCCGCCTTGTAAAGCTGCATACCTCCTACCCCCAGAAAAGGGAGTATCGCAAGGCTGAGGACGATGATACCCATGCCCCCGAGCCAATGGGTCAGATCCCGCCAGAAGAGGATCCCTCTCGGGTTTGACTGTATATCCGTAAGGACCGAAGCCCCGGTGGTAGTGAAACCCGACATGGCTTCAAAAAAAGCATCGGTGAATGTAGGAACAGTACCGTTCAGGAAATAAGGGGCGCCCCCGATTATCGAGGCGAAAACCCATGAAAGGGAGACCACGGCAAATGCCTCCCTGACGCCCAGGTCCTTTGCCTTTGCGCGGTATCCCAGGGTAAAAAGCAGCACTGAAAGAACGGAACCCAACCCTATACCCCCCAAAAGCGGGTAAAGGTCTGGCGAGCCGTCGGCCAGAGACCACACCAAAGGCAAAAGCATGAAAATGGATATTATCGCGCAGAGAAGGGAGAGGACCTTAGCGACCACCGCAAGGCGCACCCTACTCCACCCCCAGCATCTCTACCGCCCGCGGCATAAGTTCCTCGGCTGCAAAGATCAGCACCTCGTCGTTCTCCATAAGAACGCTGTCCCCCCAGGGGACGAACATATCTCCGTTTCTGGATATCAGGGCTATAAGAATACCCTTGGGAAGATCGAGGTCCATTATCTTTTTCCCGGAAACAGGGCTTCCATGGGGAATCTTCAACTCCAGCACTTCAGCATCGATCTTGTCGATTATTGAGAGGGCCCCTGTACCATAAGGGTATCGGACCTGCCTCATGATGACCGTGGCAAGGGCCTGGTTCGGGTTGACCATAGCATCGACGGCCATATAGTCGGTAAGCCGCATCAGGAGTTCACGTCTGACCACGGCGACGCTTTTCCTGGCCCCCAGGGCTTTTCCTACTACTCCTATCAGGATATTGTGTTCGTCGTTGGCAGTGGTGGTAACAAAACCGTCCGCTTCATCTACCCCCTCGTAACGCAGGAGTTCTTCGTCCATTCCGTCTCCATGGATAACGATGGCCCTTTCAAGCTCCCTCGAGAGTTTTTCGCACTTGTCCCTGTCCTGGTCAATAAGGCGGATATCCAGATCGGGAAACCTGATCTCGAGTCTTCTGGCCACCTGGTATCCTATCTTCCCCCCACCGACCACAATGACCCTTTTGAGTTCCGGTGTCTTCTGCCTGGTGAAAAGCTCTTCCAGTTCCTGAGCCTGGGACTTGGATGTTACCGTGAAACAAAGGTCGCCGGTCTCAAGCTTGTCCTCCCCGAACGGGACAAAACCTTTGCCCTTGCGTTCAATAAAAACTACAAGAGCCTTTATCTTGGGATAGATCCTTCGAAGGTCTCTCAGGGAGGTCCCGATCAGTGGTGAATTGTCGCTGACCCTGAAAGCATAGACCCCGACTTTCCCTCCAAAGAATTCTGCCGTGTGAACGGCAGAACTGATCGATAGGAATTCCTCGATCTCCCTTGCTACGGAACGTTCAGGAGAGATCATCACATCTATGCCCAGCTGTTTTGCCCAGGTCGGACTGTCGGTGTATTCCAGCCCCCGCGCCCTTGAAATTACCCTCTTTACCCCGGCTCTTCGAGCGATCCAGCAGGCCATGATGTTGACCTCGTCGAAGTTGGAACAGGCTATCAAAAGATCAATGTCGCAGCCTGGGAATATGCCTGCCTTTTCCAGTACAGGCGGGCGAGATCCGTTGCCCCTGACGACCATAACGTCCAGTTCGTTCTCCGCCTTGGCGGCTCTTTCTTCGTTGCTTTCAACAATAGTGATGTCGTGTCCCTCTACCGAAAGGCTAGAGGCCACATTGAAACCGACCTCGCCGGCCCCTATGATCACAATACGCACCTTAACTTCACCCCCTTGAGGGGAATAATGACCTCATGATCCCCTGCAACGGAAAAGTGGTAAACTAATCCGGACAAAGGGAGGTGTACTGATGCCCCATCGGGAAAAGATTGCCTTTGTTGGAACGGGCGGAACGATCAGCATGACCTTCAGCGAAAAACAGAATGGTTATGTACCGACCCTCTCCGCTCATGACCTTGTGTCGATGCTCCCCCCGGACTGCAGTCAGAACCTCCAGGTTATCGACTGGAGCCACCAGCCCAGCAGTCACTATACCATACGCATGACAACTGATCTCGTCGAATTGTTGCGCAAACTGGTCAAGGATGGCGCACCGGGGATCGTAGTCAGCTGCGGCACCGATTCCCTGGAAGAGATGGCCTATCTGACGGACCTTCTTTGGGCCTACCCTCAACCGGTCGTCTTCACCGGATCCATGCAGCCGCCGGGTCGACAGGGCTCTGATGCGATCGCTAACCTTTCCCAGTCCATCAAGGCTGCTTCTTCGGAATGCACCTGGGGAATGGGGGTTCTGGCCTGTTTCCAGGACCAGGTTTTTGCAGCTTCTGAAGTGGCCAAGGAGGTGGCACACCGAAGGGATGCATTTTCCGCTCCGGGAAGAGGGCCAGTGGCAGATTTCGTCGGGGACGAGATCAGGATCATAAGGAAACCGAATCGTCCCCCTGCACTCGAGGGGGCGATCATGCCGGCTAAGGACGTGGAGATCCTCTGGGCCACCCTCGGAGGAGGCGACTGGACCATGTCATGCCTCTCAAAGTCCAAAAACCTTGAAGGCCTTGTTATTGCGGGTTTTGGCGCGGGCAATATCCCCCCATCCTGGATCCAGTACCTTAAACCGCTGGTCAAGAACAACACCGCCATAGTTATCACCACCCGCTGCAGGAGGGGACACACAAACACATTGTACGGCTTTGAAGGCAGCGCAAGGAGACTTCTGGAACTTGGAGTTATGGACGGGGGAGGCCTCAGGCCAGAACACGCAAGGCTCAGACTTGCAGTAGGTCTGGGTGCGAACTTTTCCAGGGAGGACCTGCAACTCTATCTTCTGGGCAAAAAATGAACCTTCGAAGGGCCTGGTTTATACCAGGCCCTTTTTTCATCAACCCCTGAACGCTCCTGAGATCATGTGAAGGGCACTTGCAACGACCATCACTACGAGGATATACCTTATCCAGTTGTTGCCCTTTACTACGGAAAAACGGGTCCCTATCCAGCCTCCGGCCATACTTCCCACGGCAAGGACAAGACCGTATTCCATGTTGATCAGTCCCTTTGAGTAGAAAATTGCAAAACTCACCACAGTGTAGCAAAGCACTATTGCCGCTTTCAGACCGTTGGCCCTGACAAGATCCTTGCCGACAGCCCCGGCAAGGGCCCATATCAGGAGGAAACCGACCCCCGCCTGGATAAAACCGCCATAGGCACCTATGGCAAGGAAGAGGATCCACTTTGCCCAACCGGGCCAGGACGTCTTCCTGTGGGTCTCCCACATCCGGGGTTTTGCAACCAGCATTACGGCCATTATGGATATCAGGAGGGCAATGGTGATCTTGAGGAACCGTTCATCCAGCTGGACCGCCAGAAGAGTGCCGCCCACGGCTCCTATGGAGGCAGGGATGCCCAGGTAAAGGGATTCTTTTATAGAAAGTGCCTTATCCCTGCGGAACTGCCATACGGCAACGATATTCTGAAGAAGGATAGCGACCCTGTTAGTGGCATTTGCGGAAGAGGCGTCAAGCCCCAGAAAGATGAGGAACGGAAGACTCAGAAGCGAACCTCCTCCCGCAACAACATTCAGGAAACCGGTCACGCACCCGAGCAAACCGGCAAGAACAAGCATCAATAATGACAATTCAGATTCCCCCATCAATGACGGATCAACGGCCTGCGATATTCTAACATAAACCCAAAAGGAAGCATCGCTATAACATGATAAAATGATGTAACAAAAGAGGGGAGGTTTGCCCAATGCGTTATGCTGTCACAGAGGACATGGCCTTTCTTCGCTTAAGCGAAGGAGAGGAGTTGCACCGTTCCATCGCAGCCGCCTGCGAGGAGTACAGCATGGATTCGGCTGTCATAATAGGCGGGATCGGAATGGCGAAGGAGATAACCTTCGGCTGGTACACAGGGCAGGAATATATCAAGGAGCGCCTGGAGGGAACTTTTGAAGTTGCCTCGCTCAGCGGGGATATAAGCATCAGGGAAGGCAGCACATACCCCCACATTCACGCCGTATTCAACGGGATGGACCACAGGACCGTCAGTGGGCACGTACTTAAAGTGGTGACTTTTCATAACCTGGAAGTATTTATCCGCCCCTTGAGGTCAATAAGGCTGAATCGCGAATTCGATGGCTGGCTCGAGGCTATAGTGCCGGAAAAACGTTAGTTATTCTTCCTGATATCAGCCTTTTCCCCTTCAGTGTATGACCGGAGGGAATCCGGGCTCACCGGGAAAAAGCTGTGATCCGTTCCGGCTGCAGCCCAGACAGTGCGGAACCTGAAAAGGTCTTCGTCCAGGAATGCCCGGGGCCTGGAAGGAAACCCCACAGGGGGAACTCCGCCAACCTGAAAACCGGAATAGTCCATGACCCATTCAGGTCTTGCCATTGAGACCCTCTTCGCGCCGAGGAGGGTCTTTATCTTTTTCAGATCGATCCTGTTCGGCCCTGACATGAGAGCAAGCACAGGTTCCCCGTCTGCCAAAAGGACAAGGGTCTTGAGTATCTCCTCCGGAGGAGCGCCTACACTCCTGGAGGCATCATCGACGGTCCTGATGGTCTCTTCGCTGTGAAAGATCTCCCCTTCATAACCCGCTCCTTCAAGAAAGGCCCTGACCTTTTCTACCGGGTCAGCCAGATTATCCCCTGAGAGGTTTTTACAGCACATCATTCCTTATCCTTCCCCTTTGCCGCGATATCCGGGTATGTTATGCGATAGATATTCCTGTTGGCCATGATCTGCCTGACAAATTCCCTCGTCTCACCATAGGGGATGTCCTCTATCCACTCCTCGATCGGCCCCTTGGGCGGCAGCCATCTTCCCACTGCACCCTGTCCCGCGTTGTAGGCAGCTATTGCCCACTCGATCCGGTCGAACATCTTCAGAAGCCTGGAGAAGTGGTGAGTTCCCAAAATAATATTCCTGGCCGGGTCAAAGAAGTCCCCTTCCTTCTCCCCGAGCATTGCGGCATTCTCCCTGGCGGTGGGGGGCATCAGCTGCATCAGCCCCATTGCGCCTGCTGGACTCACAGCCTCTTCGTCAAAAGCGCTCTCTCTTCTCATTATCGCCCAGACATCAAGGGGATCCACGCCAAAGCGCGCTGAAGCCTCCAATACTTCACGTTCTCGCGCCTTCGGGTAAAGGGTTTCAAGGACCGGCCTCGGAAGGGGGTCAAAACTGGAAAGCATGGAAAACAGGGGAAGAGCGTCGAGGAAAGCGCTCCTGGCATCACCAAGCCACAGGGCCAGACGGGCAGAGGCGAACCTGCCGGCCGGTGCGTCCGATGATGCCATTTCCATCCGTGCATATATGACAAACCCCCAGTCGGCAAGTTCCCCCTCCTCTCCAGCAAGAACATCGGGAACGCTGTCTTCTACTCTCCCTCCGCCTTCAGGAAAGGCCAGAAAAGTGTAGTAATCGATTGGGAAATTTTTTCTTAGACGATCCAGGAGAGCCGAGGCGGTCCTGGAATCACCCAGTCTCTCGTTAGCCCTTGCAGCCCAGTAAAGAAGACGGGTCTCCTGCCTTCGGTCGTTGCCTGCATCCAGGGCCTTGGTCCATGCTTCATCGGCGGCACGCACATCCCCGTGTTTCCATGAGGACCAGCCCTTTTCCCAGAGTGCTGCTGCTGCGAACCTGCTTTTCGGGTATTTCTCCAGTAGCATGTCCTCAAACACAAGGGCTCTCTCCTCTTCGTTTTTCCTGGCAAAAATGTTCGCCAGTTCGGAAAGGGCTGCCGCCGCGGGATCCTCGGGCCCGGAAAGGGCTATCCCGTTCAGCATATCCATCGCCCTTCCCCCGGATTCAGCGGCCATCCTGGATATCGACTCCACCGACGACTGGTAATACCGGGAAGATGTCAGGGCCAGTTCACTCCACAGGTCCAGTGCTTCATCGTTCCTCCCGAGCCTCGAGAGGGATCTCGCCAGGAAGAACCTGGCCCTTTCGGCGGAAGGGCTGTCCGGCGGAACCCTTCCCAGATGAATTACCGCTTCCTCGTGATCTCCCGAAAAGAAGGCGGCATAACCTATAGGGAAGGCGGTAACACCGTCATCCAGCCCCGGGTCCTGCCTTATCAGGGCAAGGGCGCCCTTATGGAAAGGGGATATCTCAAGGAGGGCAAGGCCATCAAGCGGATCCGGGTCGGGTAGCCTGATAAGGGATCCCAGGGCCTGTCTCCTGAGGGAAGCATCGGTCGCTCTCTCGGACATTGCCCTGAACCACCCCCTGGCCTCCGGGACGTCCCCCTCGTTCAGAGCTATTCGACCCAAAGCATATGCCACGTATGGCGAAAGGAACCAATCTTCGATCCTCCAGAGAGACATGGCCACCTCCCTGGCCTTCCGGGGTGACCCGGTCCTTTCAAAACCCAGGGCAATAAGCATATCGGCATAGGGTCGGAGTTTTTCTGGCAGGGAGTCCCTCTCCTCCAGGAAGATCTCCAGAGCCGGCGCCCATCTCCCCTGGAGCCAGAGAGAATTAGCGTACATGACCCTGTCCCGGGCTGATGCCTCGTAATCCGGTGACCTCAATTTGTTTTCAAGTGACGTCCACTGCCTCGACCAGAACATGTCTTCCACTTCGGATGTCTCGGCAGGTTGTGACAAAGCGGTCAGCATACAGGAAAGCATCAGGAACAGAAACATCTGTCTCAGTGTTTTTCGCATTTTCCTTCCTCACCTGATAGAAGATCTCCACATCTGTCACAGGGGGGAGGTTCACCGGTCAGGACAAAATGACGGAAATGATCAAGCCACTTGGGAGAACCACGCCCGCAAACCTCAAGGAAACGAATGAAGGAAACAAACCTTTCCCTGCAGGTCGGGGTAATATAGTGCTCAACACTGCATGCGTTAACACCTGCTTCATCAGGGGTCAGGCTCAGGATCTCTTCGAAGAATTTTTTAAGCAGATCCTCGTTCAGCACGAGAGATTTTGCCAGGTCCTCGCCCCTCGTTGTCAGGGAGATGTAACCGTAATGTTCCTGATCTACAAAACCGCTATCCTTGAGACCAGAAATGACCCCGACCACCGTAGGTGACCTTACACCAAGAACAGAGGCAAGGTCCTTGACTCTTACCACTTTTCTTTCCGCCTGCAGTTTATAAATGGCCTTGAGATAATCCTCGCTCCTGGCGCTTAATACTGTCATTGTTAGCCCCGCCTATTTTTGTTATTATCCATTCCAGTATCGGTCGTCCTTGCAACCTAGTCAAGGGAGGACATTATGTCCCTGCATATATTTCTCGGAACTCTTGCCGTAAATGCGAGCCTTTTCGAAGTGTTCACCGCACCAAAGCCTGGTCTTGTAGACAGGTGGGGCAGCGGGGCTCACGATGATATGGATTTTGCAACATTCCTCCTGAGCGCCGCTGCCCTTGCGCCTTTCTGGCCCCTACAGGCTCTGAAAGGTTTGCAGGGAGTCCATCCGGACAGGGCACTGAAAGTGCTGCGCAAAACCGGGATAGAGATGGACAGGGCCATGTTCGAGGCAACTTCCGGGGTGAACACTCACAAGGGGCTTATCTTCGCACTTTCCCTTCTCCTTTACGGCGCCGGCAGGTGCATCTTCCTGGGGATCCCGCCCTCACCTTCCAACATTTCAAATGAAGCCTCCCTTGCGGTATCCGGATGTTGCGAAAGGGAACTGGGATCCCTCAGGGGGGCCTCTAATGACAGACCCCTTTCAAGCGGTGAAAGGATCTACCTGGAACATGGTCTCACCGGAATAAGAGGCGAAGCGGAAGGCGGTTTTCCCACAGTGATCCGTTACGGCATCCCCTCTTTCAGGAAAGGCCTCTCCATGCGCGCAACAAGACATGACAGCGCACTCTTCGCCCTTTTCAACCTGATGATGCACGGGCAGGACACGAACATAGTGGCGAGAAAGGGTTTCACATTCTGGACCACGATCTACAGGTCTATGGTCTCGGACCTTCTGCGACACGATCTCCCCTACTCGCCCGGCTCGATAAAGGCTCTAAAAGAGTCCGACCGCATATTCAGCCTCAACAGGGTCAGCCCGGGAGGCGCAGCAGATCTTCTTACCTGTACTCTTTTCCTCCATGACTGCGAAAGCCATCTAGCAGATATTGTCAGCATTTAGGCTCACAGGTATAATATTTGTAACATAATTTCAGGAGGGATGACCATGAGTCTGGGTCTAAGGATCAAGACACTTCGCCGGTCAAAAGGGCTCACCCAGAAGAGCCTTGCAGAGCTGGTCAACGTAAGCAGGATCTACATACAATCACTGGAGAGCAACAGGAGGCTTCCATCAATGAAACTCCTCAAACGCCTGGCCGGTGCCCTCGACGTCGACATGGTCGACCTGGTACAGAACCCCTACCGGGATTCATCGGGGAGACTCCTGCTGGAGGAGGTCCTCAACAGCCGGGAGCCGGTCGAAATATGGTATCGGAGCAGAAAACTTTCCAGGAACGAGATCCAGCTCGTACAGAAACTTATCGATGCCGCCCTTTCCGACTGGGACAGGGAAGATGGATGAGACAGCCCCGGTCCTTGACGACATCTCGGAAATGGATTGGCCCTCGCCGCCCGAAGCAATTCCAGGCTGGGCAATAGAGGAAGCTCTTGCATGGAGGGACCTCGACAATTTCGGTCTGCTGGCAAAAGCGGAAGAGGTCTGCGGGAGATCTGTTGAACTCTTCCAGGTCCCTCTTCCGGGTTCATTATGGGGGCTTCACGTCGCCAGGGGATCCAGGGTCCGTATATACGTGAACCGCCGTCTTCCCCTTATCTGGAAGCGTTTTGCCTTCTTTCACGAACTCTACCACCTTCTACATCACAAAAAAGGCGAATTTTTCTGGACTGCGACAGCAACCCCGATGACAAGCTTCGAACACCAGGCTGACATGTTCGCATGGGCCGCCATATTCAACGATTGGTCCGAGGGAGGCGAATGGTGAAACGCCTTCCTGTTTTCCTTCCCATGAGGAACTGTCCGAATCGTTGTATCTATTGCGACCAGGTAGCAATTACGGGCTATTCGGATTACCCTTCGCCGGAGGAGGTCAGGGTTGAAGCCTCAAAGAACGTTGAGCCTCTTGAGGTGTGCTTTTTCGGGGGGAGTTTTACCTGCCAGCCCATGGACCTGCAGCGCCAATACCTTTCTGCGGCCGCTTCGGCGCCGGCAGGCAGCTGTATCAGGTTGTCAACCCACCCCCTGTGTATTACATCCGAGGTCCTTTCCCTTCTTTCAGAATACCCCGTACGGTCGATCGAACTGGGTGTTTCCTCCCTTGACGACGGTGTCCTCAAAAGATGCAACCGTGGTTATTCCGAAAGAGTGGCCCTTGAAAAGATCTCCCTGATCGCCAACGGCCCCGGGAATATCCCCGGGGCCCAACTTATGACAGGACTGCCCTGTCAGGACGAGAACTCCTCCATGAAAGACCTTTTGCTCCTCAGGGATCTCAAGGGGCACGGGAAGATGGAATTGAGGATCTACCCTTGCCTGGTGCTCAGGGGGACACCCCTTGAGGGTCTTTTCCTCTCCGGGCAATACATCCCTCCCGGTGTAGATGAGAGTGCCAGGTGGGCGGGCCGGATGGTGAGATACGCCACCCGGAACGGCTTTGACATCCTGAGAGTGGGTCTCCAGGAGACCCCTTCACTCATGCAGGGAGTAGTCGCTGGTCCGCACCATCCCGCATTGGGAGAACTGGCACGCTCTTTTGCCATGGTATTGTCCCTGCTGGAAGAAAACCCCACAGGACCATGGATCGCGGATCAACGGCAAAGGTCCCTTCTTGCCGGACATGGGGGTTGGGGTTTCAGGGAACTGGAACGCCTTTCAGGCCTTGACCCGAAAAGAGCACGGGATCTCGTCACATGGACGGGATAAGCACCCTGGACGGACGTTTGCCACGCACAGAACTTTTCAATACAATTCTTTGAGTCTTTGTTTTCAGGGGTGATCCATGGCTATCTTCAACAGGAACGTGGACATGGGGGCTGGGGGCGTATCGGGAACACTCTGGAGGCTCGCTCTTCCGTCGATGTTCTCCATGTTCTTTCATACTTTGTTCCATCTTGTGGACACTGTCTTTATCTCGTGGCTGGGAGAATCCTCCCTTGCTGCAATGTCGCTTACCTTTCCCATTGTTTTCGTGGTATTCGCCCTGGTGAACGGAATGGCCACCGGCACGACCACGCGGATGAGCACATCCCTGGGCAAAGGCAGGAAAGACGAAGCCAGAGGATACGCAGACGCCGCCCTTATGCTTGTCCTTATAATGTCCGCCCCTGTCGTTCCCCTTCTTTTCCGTCCCTGGTCCAACTCCTTTTTCTCTCTTCTCGGAGGCAGCGGGGATGTCCTTTCAGAGAGCTATCGCTACGCATTCTGGATGGTACTGGCTACTCCTATGATGTCCTTTTCCCTGTTGGCGGACGCGGTTTTCAGGAGCCAGGGCGATACAGTGACCCCGATGAAGAGCATGATCCTCGGGAACGGGATAAATGTCCTTCTTGACCCTATCCTGATCTTCACTTTCGGATGGGGAATTACCGGGGCGTCGATAGCCACCTGCATAGGCCGACTTGTTTCCTGTATCTACCTCTTTTCTAGATTGAAAAAAAGAAGCCCTATCATCCCCGCCATTTCCTGGGCCCGGGGCCACCTGGCAAAGTGGTTTAGCATTGGAAGGATAGGACTCCCTGTCGCGATATCCCAGGGGGGCATGGCCATAGGGGCAGCAATACTGAACAGGATACTGGCGGGATATGGACCTGCCGCCGTGGGCGCCCTGATGCTGGGGAACAGGGTCGAAATGTTCGTGTTCCTTCCCGTCTTCGGATTCAACAGCGCCCTGATACCGTTCATCGGCTACAACATCGGCAAAGGTGATTTTTCAAGAGTGCGGGGGTCATTAAGGGTAGCGCTCCTGTCGTCAATTACAATGACAGGGGTAGTCGGGACCCTTGTCTACATATGGCCGGAATTCGTCCTGTCACTGTTCAAGCCATCATCACAGGTCATGGGCATGGCCATTGCTTCCATCAGGGCATCGGCAACGGCCTATCTCTTTGCCGCTGCCGATATATCATTCTGGGGTGTTTTCCAGGGCAGCGGTTACCCTGTTTACGGTATGGTGGCACAAATTGCGCGAACCCTGGCGGTCCGTGTTCCCGCAGCCCTGGTGCTGTCAGGGGCCTTCGGCCTTGACGGAATATGGTGGTGCCAGCCTATATCAGCCTTTGCCTCATTCCTGATATCCACGTTCTTCATTTTCAAGGTCATGGACAAAATCAGGGAAGGGATGGAACTGTCATCGGGGAACAACGAGGATGAATGAAGGGTAAAAAGCGTAACGCGTGACTCGTGACTCGGAAACCTGAAACAAGGCATCAGGCATCAGCAGGCAGGCGACAGGAAAGGCCAAACCTGTGAGACTGAACAACAGACCCTTAAAGGCATCAACGGAGAACAATGAAAACCCAAAATCAAGGCGAAATGCTGTAAAAATTTGAGCCGATGGGGGCTTTACCGGAAACATAGGAGCCGGTGAGTGAATCCGGCGTAGCAAAAGGGCAGGAAAAGCGCAGGAGGGTGTTTTCCCCCGACTTTGCGCGTTCGACCTGGAGCAGCCGGATCCACGAACGGTTTCAGGCGAGTCGTTTCCCGGGAAAGTTCCCCCGGAGGCCGAACGGTTTCAAGCCTCACTGTTTACCTTTCACGCAGTTGATCTTGTCCTTCCTGCTGCCTGTGGCCTGTCTCCTGACTCCTGTAGGCCTGTTGCCTGTCTCCTTGTTTCAGGTTCCAGCCTCCGTTGACTTCCCCAAAGGCCCAAAGTATACTAAAATCAATTTTTCAATAAGAACGGTTTATTTAACGAGACGGAAGGGTGTTACTGATGGAAGCAGGGCAGCTTCAGGAACTTCTCAGAGAAAAGGTACAGGGTATGCCCAAGAAGGCACGCCGTGTAGTTGAATATCTTCTGATGAACATGAGGGAAGCCGCCTTCAGGTCCATTGGCGATGTCGCTGATGACCTGGGGGTATCCAAGGCACAGTTGGTTAGGGTTTCCAGGATGCTTGGCTTCGACGGTTACTCCCAGCTCAAGGACGCCCTGCAGTCTGCCATGCTGGGTCAGGTTAATCCTGCAGCAATGCTGGCAAGGGTTCTGGACAGCCGGCAGGATCTCCCTGAAACCATACACAAACTGGAACACGCCAACCTTGACGATACCTGGACCCAGATCAAACCCGAGGATGTCGCTGTCTTCTGTTCGAGTGTCCAGGAGGCAGAAGCCGTATATTGCGTGGGCTGGGGCATATCATCAACAGTTGCCGAATCCCTTTTCATAAGACTCCGGACCATGGGGATCCGCGCCGTTCTTATGACGAGGTCCGGCATGACACTCCAGGAGCAGGCAAGGGCTGTCAAGAATGGCGATATTGTAGTAATTTGCGAACTCCCCAGTTTCGTGATCGAGGTGACTGAAGCCGTAGAGATAGCGAAAAGGAACGGGGCCGGGGTGATAACCATCACCGACAGCCCCGCTGCGCCTATCTGCAGGTTTTCAGACCTTTCCTTTTTTGCGAGTGCGGCAAGCCCGATGTTCGGAAGCAGTATCATCGGACCGCTCTTCCTTGTTCACATACTTACGTCGGTCCTTGCCGTCAACATGGGGGACGAGGCAAGGAGCGCCATGGAGGAACAGGCGGAGTTCCTGCACGACGAAAGGATCTTCCACCCCGTTTTCGGGCTCAAGTACTCCTGAAGGCGGGTCAGATCTCCAGGGTATCCCCGGTTTTCAGGACCCTGACATCGGCGAGCCCCGAAGCCTTGCTTGCAAACTCTTCCGGCGAAGCCTTGATAACAGGGAATGTGTCGAAATGTATCGGCACAGCCATCTTCGGCTTGATCATTCTTACGGCCCTTACGGCATCTTCGATGTCCATGGTGTAGTTCCCACCTATGGGAAGGAGGGCAACATCAACCCCATCCTCCGCAAGCAGGCTCATCTCCACCGTCAGCCCCGTATCGCCGGCATGATATATCTTCCGCCCGTCAACTTCGATAAGGAATCCGCCGGCAACACCTCCGTAAAGCATGCCCTTGTCGCACTGGATCCCCGACCCGTGCCATGCGGGGGTCATCTTCACCCTCCCGAAGGGGAAGGAGAACGCCCCCCCTATCTGGAGAGGGTGGCATTTGACCCCTTTTGGAGCAAGGTCGCTGCACATCTCCACCGTCGCAATAACCGTTGCTCCGGTCTTTCCCGCTATCTCGACGGTATCCCCCAGATGGTCCCCATGCCCGTGTGTCACAAAAATATAATTGGTACCGGGAAAGTCATCCGGAGAGAACGGAGTCATTTCGTTGCCGCTGAGAAAGGGGTCGACAAGAGCATCAATGCGGCTTCCCTCTACCCGGAAAGCCGCGTGTCCAAGGAATGTAAGTTTTGCCATCGTCCTGCCTCCTTTATTCTTTTTGTCAGTTCATTATAACAGCGGGAGGGTTCCTACTCCCTGCGTCCAACTTACAGAAGGGAACACTCCAGCCTGATCTCGCTCTCGTTGTGGTGACCCGATTCATGGATGAATATCCCAAGAGGTTTAACAAGGGCTTTTCCGAACCCCTCGAGATAAACCTCCGTCTCCTGCCCTGCGTTGTTCTCGTACCACTGGTTCATAGCCCTGGATGTTTCCCACCCGTCTACCCTGAAATACCCTTTCAGGACTCCTTCAACCTCCTCCAGGTTGAAAAACCAGGGCATCTTTTCGCCTGCTACAGTTACTCCTCGCCCCCTGACCCGCATCGCTTGCCCTCCTCTGAAAGATCAAGCGCGATATGCAGATCCGAGAGTTGAACCGGATCGACATCCGAAGGGGCCCCGGACATAAGGCACTGGGCTTTCTGCGTCTTGGGGAAAGCAATTACGTCCCGGATAGAATGGGCCCCGCAGAGGAGCATGACAAGACGGTCAAAACCCAGAGCGATCCCCCCATGAGGTGGCGTTCCCGATGACAGCGCATCAATAAGGAACCCGAACCGCTCCCTGGCCCGTTCAGGTGTGAAGTTCATGACCTCAAACATTCTCTGCTGAACTGCAGGATCGTGGATCCTTATGGAGCCGCCACCTACCTCGGTACCGTTAAGGACCAGGTCGTATGCCCTGGATCTTACCTTTCCAGGGTCGCTCGAAAGAAGTTCCAGGTCTTCAAGGTTAGGGGAAGTAAAGGGGTGATGTACCGCAGACCACCGCTGTTCGTCATCGTCCCATTCAAGAAGCGGGAAGTCCGTTACCCAGAGGAAGGCCCATGCATCCTCCTCTACCTGGGAGGATCGCCGGCCTGTCTCAAGCCTCAGGTGGCCCAGAACCTCACAGGTTTCCCTCCAGGGTCCGGAAGCCGCAAGAAGAATGTCTCCTTCCTGCATACCCGATACCGCTATCAGCCGGACCTGTTCTTCCTCCGAAAGGAACTTGACCAGTGGGCCTTTCAGGCCGCCTTCCTTAAAGGCAAAAGGCGCAAGTCCGGCCGCTCCGAGCTCTTTCGCCCTTGCCTCAAGGTCGGATATCTCCTTCCTTGAAAGCGACGCGCCGCCGGGAAGCCGGAGACCTCTCACGACACCACCCTGGTCGAGGATTTTTTTGAAAGCGTCAAAAGAAGATCCCGAAAAGACAGCATCAAGGTCCAGGATCTCTGACCTGATCCTCAGATCCGGCTTGTCGCTTCCGTAACGGTCTATGGCTTCATGCCAGGAAAGCCTCGGGAACGGAACATCAAGGGCCTCACCCAGAATGCTCTGGAAAAGGCCTTTCATGTAGCCTTCCATCAGGGACGTTATGTCTTCTTCGTTAATAAAGCTCATCTCTATGTCGATCTGAGTGAATTCCGGCTGCCGGTCAGCACGCAGGTCCTCGTCTCGGAAACACTTGACTATCTGGTAGTAGCGGTCCATACCCCCAACCATGAGTATCTGCTTGAAGATCTGCGGGGACTGCGGAAGAGCGAAGAACCTTCCAGGTGTGACCCTTGCAGGGACCAGGTAGTCTCGGGCTCCTTCCGGGGTGGATTTTGTCAGCATCGGGGTCTCCACTTCCACGAAACCCTCGCTGGAAAGGTAGGAGCGGGTGAACTCCGCCGCTCTGCTTCTCAACCTCAGGTTGTTCTGCATGAAAGGGCGGCGGAGGTCAAGGTACCTTGACCTCAGTCTCAGGTTCTCGTCGACCCTGTCCGCTTCCGACATCTCGAAGGGAAGCGGGCGGGACGGAGAAAGCACAAGAAAATCTTCTGCAAGGACTTCCCGGTCTCCCGTAAGAAGTGAAGGGTTCTCTGTTCCCTCCGGCCTCTTCCTCACCTTCCCCCTGATAGCCAGAACGAACTCGTTCCTCAGGCTTTTTGCCTGTTCATAGGCCGGGCCCATGTCGGGCCCCAGAACCACCTGAACAGTTCCAGTATGATCCCAGAGGTCAATGAAAATTATTCCCCCCAGATCCCTTCTTCTCCGGAGCCATCCGTTGAGCACCACATCTCCGTCGTTCTTTCCGGGAGAAGGTATGTAGCCGCAATAGGAACTCCTTTTCCAGCTGTCGTCGAAAAACCTTTTTGATATAGCACGTTCTTTCATCTAAGTCTTGCCTCCAGGAAAACCGTCAGTACATCCCGGGATACAGTTTCCTGTTCTCCCGAAACGAGATCTTTAATAGTTGCACGACCCGAACTGATCTCCTCCGGGCCAATAACACAGGCGTAAAGCGCGCCGCTCCCCCCAGCTGCCTTGAACTGGGCCTTGAAACTCTTTCCCGTGTAATCCATATCGGCGGCTATCCCCGCCCTGCGGATCCCGTATAGTACGGATACAGCCTCATCCTTCGATGAAGGGTCGGTAAAGACCACGAACACATCAATATTGGGCGTTTTTCCGAAAGAGCAACCCTGCTGTTCCATTGTCAGGATGATCCTTTCCACCCCTGTAGCAAAACCAACCCCTGGCGTGTGAGGCCCCCCGATCGATTCGGCAAGGTTGTCATAGCGTCCGCCCCCGCAAACCGCGTTCTGTGCACCCAGGTCCCCGGATAGTACTTCGTAAGCGGTCTTTGTGTAGTAATCAAGGCCCCTGACCAGCCGGTTGTCAATGCTGTAGGATGCCCCGATCCTGTTGAGACCTCCTTTGACCCTGTCAAAGTGCTCCGAACATTCGTCGCAAAGACAGGAAATTGTGTCGGGAGCCTTGTCGGTCAGGGCACGGCAGGAAGGGTTCTTGCAGTCAAGTATCCTTAACGGGTTCCGGTCGAACCTGCCCTGGCAGGTTTCACAGAGCTGGTCGAGCCTCGGTCTCAGAAAATCCTGGAGGGCATTCTTGTGAACAGGCCTGCAGACAGGGCAACCCACGGAATTGACGACTACCTCCAGGTTTGAAAGTCCCAGCCTGCGGAATACCTCGAGGGAAAGCTCTATTGATTCAACATCGACGTAGGGATCCTGGCTCCCGATCGCTTCGAAATCGATCTGCCAGAACTGCCTGTAACGCCCTTTCTGTGGGCGCTCATAGCGGAACATGGGCCCGGCGCTCCAAAGCTTGGCAGGCTGATGCTGCTTGTCCATCCTGTTCTCAAGGTAGGAGCGAACCATAGAGGCTGAAAGTTCCGGTCGAAGGGTGAGGCTTCTTCCTGAGCGGTCTTCAAAAGTATACATCTCTTTTTCGACCACGTCCGTCGTCTCCCCGACTCCCCTGGAGAACAGTTCTGTATGTTCAAAGACAGGGAGGTGAACTTCCCTGTACCCGAAATCTCCAGCTACTTTCCTGGTCACGGCAAAAACGTACTCCCACTTCCACGACTCTTCGGGAAGTATATCCCGCACTCCCCGCGGGGCCCTGATGATTGACATTGAAGAACCTCCCCTGCTGCAGTTTACCTGATCGGAATCGTTAGATTGTAGCACCAGGGAAAGGCTTTGTAACTGTGAGGCCAGAGAGAATCTGAACGGAAAACCTGGGATTAGGGAGAAAGGAAGGGCTTGATCTCGTGATTCGTGAATCGTAACTCGGAAACCGTAAAGGCAAGGGCAAAAGAAGTGATAATCGAGAGGAACTGTCAACCCTTTGATGCGTGAACGGTAAAGAGTGAATTGCAAGAAAAAATCCGGGGGAACTTTGCCAAAAAACAGGAGCCGGTGTTGCGCAAGGGCAAGGAGGGGTAAATGTTGCACTGCTGCATTGCCATCCGGACAAAAAAACCGCGGTACCCATGAAAGATACCGCGGCGTTCTGCTTATACCAAGGTGAAAAGCGTTTCAGCGGTTCTCCAGTTGAAATTTGATCGCAGTCCTTTCCTCGCCGTCGATATCGATCTTGGCGAAGGAAGGGATGCAGACAAGGTCAATTCCGTTGGGGGAGACATACCCCCTTGCGATCGCGATGGATTTCACCGTCTGGTTCACTGCTCCTGCTCCTACAGCCTGTATCTCGACGGCACCACTCTCCCTGACTACCGCCGCAATGGCTCCAGCAACAGATTTCGGCTGAGAGTTTGCAGAGACCTTGAGTACCTCCATGGAATATCGCCCTCCCCTTGATCCCACGATACTGTCACGCTATCACCCTGATCCTCTCTTCACCGTGCTACGCTTCTGTAACGATAAGTATACCTTTATTTTCCCGTGTCAACAATACCGTTGCCAAATAATATTTTAAAAGAATGAAACGTTCCTGGATATCACTTCGGCAGCCAGTTCAGGAATTCACGAAGACCAAGTTCCTCCAGTTTTTCCGGGGTCGGCAACCCGTCCATGGTCCAGCCCCTGTAGCTATAGTACTCATCCAGCTGTGCCTGAAGATCCGGTAACGAATCAGCCGAACCCCCGCTCCCCCTGGGCTCATTAAGGATCCTTTCAGGAAGCGTGTCATTGATCCTGGAAAGGCCGTGCCCTGCGTTAAAGATACGCTTCATCGTAAATATCCTTTCCCCTGCTCTTTCCAGTTCCTCAATGGCAACATCCCGACCCGTAACACATTTCAGCCAGAGTGATATGTCCGAAAGGCTCACACCCATGAGCAGGGTGAATTTGCATATCTTGAGAGAATCCGCCAGGCTTGACAGATTCTGGAACCTTGCTCCCATGATCCCTTTCCCCTCGTCTACGGTCCGATCCTGTTTTTCAAAGTAGCCGAATTCAGGGAACGAGGCGGACCTCTCCCAGGCGTAGGAGTAGCCGTTCAGATGACAGGCACCCCTGGTGGAAGTTGCGTAGCCTGCAGCCAGGCTTTTGAAGCATCTGGGGTCATGGGCCGGGAATTCCAGACCCTTTGAGTGGATAGCGAACTTGTCTGCGCCTCCCCCCAGTTCCGCTGCAGCTGCACGTGTGCCTTTCCCTAGAAGGCCCCCGATCCCTTCACCCTCTCCTATCTTCCTGACCAGGAAGTTGACCGCTTCTCCGCTCCCCCATTGAAGAGGCATGCCGACCTGTCCCTCGGTCAGAATGCCGTGTTCAAAACATTCCATGGCAAAGGCGATAACGGAACCGGTTGATATGGTGTCGATCCCCAGGCGGTTGCAGAGTTCGTTCGCCCTCGCAACGGCATCAAGGTCGTTCACCAGGCAGTTGCTCCCCAGCATGGCCATGGTCTCGTACTCGGGGCCGCCAATATTGCCCCCTCCTAGATCCACAACCCTGCCGCATCGGACAGGGCAGGCAACACAGCCGTAGTTGCCTGTAAGTATCGTCTCTGCCATTTTCTGGCCGGTTATCTCATTCACCTCCTCCTTCCAGGAACCCTGTTTCCAGTTCCTTACAGGAAGATCGCCAAGTTCCTCGGCCAAACCCATCCCTCCGACAGTCCCATAAAGGGTCATTCCGGCACCTTTCTCCTTAAGGACGCGGTTTGTACCGGAGATCGATACAGTAAGGGCCTTTCTGTCAAAGAAATCGGTGTGGGCACTCCCCCGGGCAACAACGGCCTTGAGGTTCTTGCTGCCCATGACCGCCCCGGCCCCACCTCTTCCTGCAGCTCTTGCGTCCTTTCCGTCATGGAATATCCCGGCCAGGGGGACCAGTCTCTCTCCGGCAGGCCCTATGCATGATACTCCTGTATCTTTCCCGAATTTCGACTTCAGCCTCTCTTCGGTCTCAAAGGTATCGAGCCCCCAAAGAGGCTCTCCGTCCTGAAAACCGACCTTGCCGTCGATCAGGGTGAGGAGCACCGGATTTTCCGACCTGCCGATGATCACTAACCCGTCGAAGCCGGACCTCTTAAGGTGGAAGCCGAAGCTCCCTCCCGCGTCTGATTCAAGGAACACCCCGGTGAGAGGTGATTTGGTAACCACCTGGTGCCTCCCGGAAGTTGGTATCCCTGAACCCATGAAAGGTCCCGTCATGAAGATCAGGGGGTTTGATGGGGACAGCGGTTTTGTCTCCGGAGTGCAGTACCTCAACAGGAGGAAAGTCCCGATCCCGGAACCGCCTATATATTTACCGGCAAGATCTTCATCAAGCGGCATCTCCCTTGATGTCCTTTCCTTCAGGTCAACAATGGCTATCTTTCCCTGATATCCCTTCATCCTTACCCCTCCTGATCTCGATCTTAACCGCTTTCAATTATGCCCAGGAAGATCACGGTCGAACCCGGAAATACCTTATCCTCCATTTTAAGCGCTATCGGCTCTCCGGTATCGCCAAAATAGCAGATCAACCCCTCGCCACGGGTCGAGAAACCACCGCCGAAGGCCGAGTCAAGCTTCCGGAGCAGGTTGGAGACGGTGATATCCTCCTGAAGTGGCAGGAAATATTCTTCTACCCCCGCCGCCATCTGCCAGGGGCCGTAGAATTTGAGATCAAGGCCACGCCCAGTCATCAGTCCGAGGGTTCCTTTCGAGAATGCAGTATGTGATCGAGAAGGTCTGTCCGGCTTATAACGCCCGAAAAAACACCGTCCCTGACTACGGGAGCCCTCTTGAGGTTCTTCGATATCAGGACCATGGCTACATGCAGGTCCGTGTCTTTCTCATCGAAGACCACTACGTCTTTCTTCATGAACTTTTCCACGGGCTCCAGGCTTGCTCTCTGGAGACGTTTACTGAACTGGCCGTAATCCGGGAGGAAGGAGGAATCCTGCAGAAGGTCAAAGTAGCCTGGAAGGGCTGCCTTTACCACGTCCTTCTCGCTCAAAAACCCCAGCACCATCCCGTCATCATCTACGACAGGAACACCGGATATTCTGTGCCGGGCAAGGACCTCAACGGCTTCTGCGACAGTTGTCTCCGGGGATATTGCCGTGAGATCCCTGTCCATCAATTCTCCTACAAGCATCAGGACACCTCCCGATCCTTTTTCTGGAATAAGTATCCACCATCAGGCACCGAAGGCAAAACCCTGCTTCTCCTGTCAAAGCGACCATCCCCACCTTGCAGCAACATAGAGGCTGGCCACGGACAGCGAAATGACCACTACCTTGATCCCCGTGTTCATGAAAGTCCTGAAGGATATCCTGCTGCCGCTCTTTTCAGCCATGTCTGCAACGATAACATTAGCGGCCGCGCCAAGGAAGGTCCCGTTTCCACCCAGGCAGGCTCCCAGGGCAAGAGCCCAGTACAGAGGAGCTGCCCCGATTCCCAGGGAGAGTGAAAGATCTCTTGCCACGAAGACAAAAGTGGCCGCAAATGCCACATTGTTGACAAAGGCACACGTCAGACCCGAGAACCACAGCAAGGCCAGCACTGCAAGAAGAGGGCGTCCTACGAAAAGGGAGGCGAACAGCCCTGATACTGTCGTAATGACCCCCGTCTCTTTCAGCGCCCCCACGATAATGAACAGGGTTGCGAAAAAGATGATGGTCGGCCATTCTATATCCCTGTGGATCACCTCGTCCCCGTCCACAGGAACCACCGACAGGAGAAGGGCAGCGCCCAGGAGGGCGATAACCGATGCTGGAAGTTCAAGCATGTGATGAACACCGAACCCCACGACCACAAGAAGCATAGCGGAAGAAGCCCTTATCATCAGGCTCCTGTCCTTTATAAGCTTCTTTGCATCGACCTGGGCGATACGTTCCGCCGTGGAATCCGAACCCCCGAAGTCCTTCCTGAAGTGGTACAGGAGCCATGCCGTAACCACTGACAGCACAAGGAAGGCCACCGGTGTCAGGTTCAATATGAAGTCCATGAAAGAAAACCCCGCGAAAGATCCGATTATGATATTAGGCGGGTCACCCACGAGGGTGGCAGCACCACCTATGTTGGAGGCGAAAGCCTCGCCTATCAGGAAAGGAATGGGATTCACATCCATCAGGTCCACGAGGGATATGACCACCGGGCTTATCAGGAGTACCGTGGTAACATTGTCCAGGAACGCCGACAGCAGGGCAGTTACGAAAAGGACTGAGATGAATGTAAGATGGACCCTCCCGCCCGTGGTTTTTACCGTCATTACGGCAATATATTGAAAAAGCCCTGTCCTTGAAATTACGCCGACAATGATCATCATGCCCATAAGAAGACCGATGGTGTTGAAATCGATGTATGACACGGCCTTTTCAGCCGGGATGACGTTGAATGCCATAAGCAGGCTTGCCCCAAGGAGCGTTGCCACACTCCGGCGCATCCTGCCTGTCGCTATGACCGCTATTGTAGAAACAAAAACCGCTATTGCAGCCAGTGCCGAAAACGACATAATGATCATCCACCCCGGGAAGAACGAATAAAGCTCATCGATTGTTCACCGCTAATTGCCGTCGGCTGTTCTTTCAAGTATATGTTCACCCATTTATCTGTAAACGGCCTGTGGTTTTTGACATGACGCTGTTAACCGACTACTATTGTTTTAAAGTGATGAACCGATTTCAATGGAGGTGCCAAAATGGTAAAAAGGATATCGTCAATAAAATCAGCAAGAGCTGTTGCTTTTGTGCTGGCAGCCCTGTTCTTGTTCTGTCTGCTCTCTGTTGCGGTCCCCAACCCTCTTTTAGCGCAACAGGCAATTTCCGTAGGCTCCAAGATAGATACCGAGGGGAGCCTGCTGGGACAGATGATAGTTATACTGCTAAGGTCAAAGGACTTCAAGGTAGTGGACAGGACGGGGCTGGGAGCTACCAATGTCGTAAGGCAGGCCATTATTGCCGGCGAGATAGACATATACCCGGAATACACCGGTAATGGCTACTATTTCTTCGAGGATGACGACCCCGGGATCTGGAAAGACCCATTGAAAGCCTACCAGAAGGTTTCCGAGCTGGACCTTGAGAGAAACGGGATAGTATGGCTCAGACCCGCACCTGCCAACAACACCTGGGCAATTGCCGTCAGGAAGGACCTGGCTGACAGGGAAGGGCTTTCAACCCTGGAGGATCTTGCTTCCTTCGTGAACAGGGGCGGCAGAATACGCCTTGCCTGCTCCGAAGAATTCGCCACCCGTCCCGATGCCCTGCCGGCTTTCGAAAATGCCTATGGTTTCAAACTCGAAAGCGGCAGCCTGCTCATTCTCTCCGGAGGGAATACCGCACAGACCGAACAGGCGGCTTCCCTGGGCAGAGACGGTGTAAACGCTGCCATGGCCTACGGTACGGACGGGGGCATCGCCGCACTTGATCTTCTGGTCCTGGAAGACACACTCGGAGTCCAGCCGGTCTACGAGCCTGCGCCTATCATCAGGCGTGATGTCCTGGACGCCAATCAGGAGATCGCGATGATCCTGGAGCCGGTTTTCGAAAAGCTGGACCTGGTCACCCTGCAGACCCTTAATGGAAGGATAGCCGTCGAGGGACAGGATCCTGCCAGGGTTGCAGAAGAATTCCTGCGCTCTGAAGGATTTATCGATTAAAGGCAGCAATGGCGGAACCGGGGAATGAAGAGAGAAGTGGCAGAAAAGGACCGTTTTTCCCCTGACCGTGACAGGGTGGTCATTGCAGGATCACTGCTTATCATCCTTGCCCTGACTTTTCTTCCCTTTCTTGTGGTTAGGGCCACCAGGATATCGCCCCCCGCGGGTTTGTCCTTTTTTGCCGCAGTCGGTCCTGTTCCGCTTTTTGGCATCGCTGCTTTGGTAACCGCTTCAGTGTTCTCTTCTTTTCGAAAGGATAGCCGCTGGAGAACGGCAACCTCGGCCTGGCTGTCCAGAATGCTCGTGATATTGATCCTTTGGCAGGCCGGTGTAGCCTCATCCAGGCTCCTGGGGCCTGATATACCCTTTGCCAGAATATCTCTGGGTTCAGGAGCCTGGCTTTCCCTCCTGGGAGCCTTCACGGTCATGTCTTCCTGCAGAAGCGCCGCGAAGAGCGACAGGGTCTTCGTAGTGTTCTGCTGGGGGTTTTATGCCGCCCTTTTGCTTCTGATCATCTCGGGGGAACTGGACAGCCTTTCCTTCATGGTTGAGTACTCCAACAGGAGTGCACGGTTCTGGAAGGAGATCTCCCGTCACATAACTCTTTCCCTGTCGGCTGTCACCCTCGGGCTCATGCTGGGATTCCCCCTCGGGGTAACGGCTTTCCGGAGAGATCAGCTCAGGGCAGTGATACTTTCTTCCGCAAACACCCTTCAGACCATCCCAAGCCTTGCCATGTTCGGGCTGATGATCGCCCCCCTGGCCTGGGCAGCAAGATCGTTCCCTTTCCTGGCATCAATGGGGGTGGGTGGTATCGGATGGACCCCCGCACTTATTGCCCTGACCGTATATTCTCTCCTTCCGATAATAAGGAACACTATTTCAGCATTTTCAATGATCGATCCCAGTATTACCGAGTCGGGACTCGGGATCGGTATGAGCCGGGGACAGCTCTTTTACAGGGTGGAACTTCCGATCGCCATGCCGGTCATCCTGACCGGTGTCCGGATCTCAGGTGTTCAGGCCATAGGCAATACAGCGGTTGCAGCCCTGATAGGGGCAGGAGGCCTGGGACAGTTCATCTTCCAGGGCCTTGGCGAGGCCGCCCCTGATCTTATTCTTCTGGGCGCAATACCTACAGTGGCCCTGGCACTTGCCGCTGACAGTATTCTTAAAAGGCTCACCGAAAAATTGCGTCCAGGGGGTAACCCATGAGTCTCCCGGGGACCTTCCACAGATGGGCCAGGTTATCACTTCTTATTGCTGCTTTCACGGCGCTTCTGTTTGCCGGGCCGGCCTGGGAAGGGACCCTGCGGACTCTTTTTCCCGGGCAGCGTTCTGTTATTTACGAAAGGGCAAGCCTTGCGAGGCTTGCGGGAGAACACATGATCCTGACAGGACTGTCTTCCGCACTCGCAACGCTGCTGGGAGTAACTGCCGGAATAATCGTCACAAGAAAGCGGGGCCGTGATTTCCTGCCTGTTGTGGATGACATCACCTCCATAGGTCAAACCTTTCCGCCGGTCGCAGTGCTTGCCCTTGCTGTCCCTGCACTCGGCTTCGGGTTCACCCCGACTATCTTCGCGCTATTTCTTTATGGACTGATGCCTGTCCTTCATAATACTGTGGCCGGCCTTCTTGAAATACAGCCTGAGGTCATGGATGCGGCAGAAGGCCTGGGAATGCGACCTTCACAGATCCTGTTCACGGTGGAACTGCCACTGGCATTGCCGGTCATTATGGGTGGTATCCGCACCTCGGCCGTCATATCCGTCGGGACTGCCACTATCGGGGCAACGATAGGTGCCGGAGGTCTGGGTGCCCCTATCATCTCAGGTCTTATATCGCAGAACCCGGCTGTGGTACTTCATGGAGCCGTCCCGGCGGCACTTCTTGCAATTCTTGTGGATAAAGTCCTCGGTGAGGCTGAGGCGTCCATGATACGGGGCCGCTGATGGCTTATAATTAGCGGGAAACAGTCCACTTCGGGGAGGAAGACAAATGGTCCAGGAACCGGAAAGGCAACAGAACCTTGCGGTGTTGATCGACGCAGACAATACGTCCCCCTCGGTTATAGATAATCTTTTCGCAGAGATCGCCAAGTACGGGATCGCTAGCGTAAAGAGGATCTACGGCGACTGGACCTCTCCCTATCTGAAGGGTTGGAAGGAGGTCCTGTTGACATACGCCATTCACCCCATTCAGCAGTTCCACTACACCGTAGGGAAGAACGCCACCGACAGCGCAATGATAATCGATGCCATGGACCTTCTCTACTCCAACCGCTTTAACGGTTTCTGCCTTGTGTCAAGCGACAGCGATTTTACCCGCCTTGCCACACGCATCAGGGAAGGCGGCATAACTGTTTACGGGTTCGGCAAAAAGAACACCCCCAACGCCTTTGTCAGTGCCTGTGACAAGTTCATCTATACCGAGATACTGGAAAAGGCAGCGGGGGAGGACGAATCCGAACCGTCAGCCGGCGAAGGCCAAACGGCAAAAAAACCCCAGGGGCCCAAACTCCTCAGGGGGGACACCAAACTCGCAGATCTTCTCCGCAACAGCGTGGACGCCGTTGCGGACGAGGAGGGATGGGCCGCTCTCGGCAATGTCGGGCAGCACATTTCGAACCAGTCCCCTTCATTCGACTCCAGGAATTACGGTTTCAGAAAACTTAGTTCCCTCATAAAGGCCACTGGACTCTTTGAAATGGAGTCACGTTCCGTGGGCGGTGAATCCGGGAACAGGGCCATTTTCATAAGGCACAAGAAACGGAAGGAGACAAGTCCTAAAAAAACAGGAAAATGATCCTTTACAAGGTCCTCAGGGGAAGCATCAGGGGAGGTAGTTTGAGAAACACGGAACGGACCCTGCCACCGGTCTCTTTTTTCTCCCTTGCGGCCTTTTCGAACCATTCTTTCCAGTATGCCGCCTCTCCGGGATCATTGAACTCGAAGGAAAAAACGGGGTTGAGTTTATCCCTGACCTCGAAGATCAGGTAGTCGTGATCATCTTCGTCGACCTTTACCGATACAGTATCTTCCGGAGAGTAGACTCTCAAGGTCTCCCTGCTGTTTTCACGAAATCCGTAGGTATACCTCTCTCTGTCCAGGAGAAGGACACCCCCTTCTTCGTCAAGAAGGAAACCCTCGGTAGGAGCAAAACCCTCATATAGGTAGAACCCTTCCCCGGGCTGGGATGTGGCCTCTCTCAACGGCTGTGAAAGGGTTCTTCCCCTTTTGCGGTCTGCCAGGAACCAGTCCCTGTTGCTGGATGGGATCTCCTTTTCCCCGAACTTGACTGACCCGGTACCTTTTCTTACAAAGGTTATCGATCCAGGCGCAAAATCTTTTATTTCCAGGTGGAAGAGTTTTTTGCCCCTTTCTATAAAAATATGCGAATGGCCCCGGTCAGGGTCCGCAAGCAGGACCCCGTCAGGGGGGATATCTATAACAAGCTCAGGCAGAAATTCGGGTATCTCCAGGTGATGGCCCTCCCTGAAAAAAACCGCTGTAAACCTGTCTGGGTCCCTCTGGAGAATCCGGGCCATGTTCACGAATCTTGTCATCACGTAACCGGATCCTGTGATCCCAAGCCTGCCTTTAATATAGGAGTCGGCTTTTCTCCTGTTCTTGCCGTAATCGAAGAAAGCCCAGATGATCAAGGCAAGGATAACAAGAATGGCGAAACCGAAAAATCTGAAAAGACTGGCCATATGGCATCACTCTCCTGTCGTGAAAAACGGGCACTCCGCTTCTGAGCGGGATGCCCGTCTTCATTCTTTCATACTGCCTGAGATTTGACTACTTCATTTTTTCCAGAACGGTCTTGTACCCGTCGGAGCCGTAATCAAGGCACTTCTTGACGCGGCTTATCGTGGCCGTACTTGCGCCTGTTTCATGCGCTATGACAGGATATGTTTCGCCCTCGTTCAGCCTGCGGGCGACTTCGAGCCTCTGTGCAAGAGCCCTGATCTCCCCTATGGTTGCTACGTCTTCGAAAAAGTCATAAACTTCCTCGGCTGTTTCAAGGGTCAGAATTGCTTTCGCAAGCTGTTCGGTAAGTTCATCCTTCCATTTTTCGGACATGTAATTACCCCCCTTTCCATTTCCCCGATTTTTGCCACTCCTGCAGGGGTTCCGGAAGGGGAACCCCGGGAGACAGCATAACGACATCAACAAAGCCTCGAACAACATGCGGAATTATAGCACGTTTATCACTTTCAATACCTGAACCGTAACCAAAACAAAATATCGGTCAGAACCGCCCCTGCAGAATATTCAAAGGCATGGTCGCAGATACCGGATCTCCCTCCAGGAACAGGCAAATCCGAAAGACCAGGGGCTGGCAGACGGAAATTGAACGATCCTGTCAGGGCATCCCGGGCACCTGTGTAAATTTCCTTATTTTTTCAGGATCCAACATGGACAAGATGACAAAAAGTATGCCAAACAGGCAAAAAAATCCTTTTTGACAACTTTGCTGATAAATGATAGGATTACGACGCTATTTTGAAAGGAAACGAGGTAGAAGAGCATGAGAGATTTGCCTATTCGGCTTGTCTTCGTGGGTGGCGTGCCACACTGGCGTCTCCCCGAGGGGGCCTTCCTGAAGGCTGATCTCCGCGATGGAAAGATCGTGGAACCGGGTATAACGCTCAAGAGCGCAAGAAGTCCCTGGTAAGGGATATTTATACGGGTTAAAGATCGGATAATTCAGGAACAACAGGGCAGCGGGGGATCTCCCCCGGCTGCCTTATTCGTATCTGAGGGCATCTATAGGGTTCAGAAGGGAAGCTTTCCACGCCGGGTAATAACCGAAGAAAATACCTACAAGTCCGGAGAATCCGAAAGCCAGGACTATCGAAAAGGGTGATATTTCCACAGCCCAGCCAAAAGCGCCGGAGACCGCCATGGCGCCGCCTGTTCCCAGCAGTATACCTGTAGTACCTCCCACAAGGGAAAGTATAAGCGCCTCTACAAGGAACTGAAGACGAATATCAACTTTCTTTGCCCCCAGGGCCATGCGGATCCCTATCTCCCGGATCCTCTCAGTGACCGAAACGAGCATGATGTTCATTATCCCTATTCCCCCTACAAGCAGCGATACCCCGGCCACCGCAGTCAGTAGAAGGGTCATTGTCCTTGTTGCAGCCTTTGCGTTTTCCACCATCTGGGCCATATTCCTTACCGAAAAGTCGTCTTCGTTACCGGGTCGGATCCGGTGCCTCATCCTCAGCAGTGATTCAACCTGCTTCTGGGCGGCATCCAGGAGTTCCGCGCTCCTGGCCTTGACCATGATAGTCGAAACGGAACCGGTCCTTGATGTACTGAAAAGCCTTCTCTGGGCCGTGGTCACCGGCACCAGGATCACATCATCCTGATCCCTTCCCATTGCATTTGCACCTATCTCCCCCAGAACTCCCACCACTATCATTGGCACGTTCCTTACCCTGATGGTCTTCCCCAGGGGGTCTTCGTTCCCGAAGAGGTTATCCGCGATGGTCTGGCCGATCACACAGACCTTGGTGGCGCTCCTCACATCCTGCCCGGTGAATATAGTCCCCGAAGCAACGGTCCACTCCTGTACGAAGAGGTAATCCGGAGTGGTCCCCGTGATGCTGGTCGACCAGTTCTGGTTCCCGTATACGACCTGGGCCCCGCCTCCATAAGTGGGAGCGGCATAAGCCACAGCAGGGCATTCTGAAGAGATTGCAGCAGCATCCTCCACGGTTAGTGTATTTACGGCCCCGCTCCTGACCCCTCCGGGTCCCTGGTCAGCGCCGGGCCTTACGATCAGCATGTTGCTTCCCATGCTCGAGAAGCGCTCCGATATCTGGCGGTTTGCACCTGAGCCAATGGCGAACATCATAATTACCGCTGTCACTCCAATGATGATCCCGAGCATTGTAAGGGCCGAGCGCATCTTGTTCGCCATCAGTGCCCTGAAGGAAATGCTCGCCGTTTCCCTGATGGAGATCATGCCTGAGACTCCCTTTCGTCCTTCAGGATCGCCCCGTCCCTGAAAGTCAGGATCCTGCGACTGAAGGAAGCCATCTCAGGCTCGTGAGTGACCTGTATTACCGTCCTTCCAAGCTTCCTGTTGAGTTCAGCGAACAATTCCATTATGTCCAGGCTGGTCCTGCTGTCGAGGTTGCCGGTGGGTTCATCGGCCAGGATCATGGATGCGTCGTTCACAAGGGCACGAGCGATGGCGACCCTCTGCTGCTGTCCGCCTGACAGCTGCTGGGGCTGATGGTGCGCCCTGTCAGCGAGACCAACCATTTCCAGTGCCTCCATGGCCTTCCCTTCCCTGTCATGGGGTTTAACGCCGTTATAGAGCATTGGAAGCTTGACGTTCTCGAGGGCAGACATTCGCGGAAGCAGGTTGAACCCCTGAAAAACGAATCCGATCTTGTGTTTCCTTATATCCGCCAGTTCATCACCGGAAAGACCGCTAACGTTCCGGCCCTCGATAAAATAGTCACCGCTTGTCGGGGTGTCCAGGCACCCGATAATGTTCATAAGTGTCGATTTCCCCGAGCCTGACGCGCCCATTACGGAGAGAAATTCTCCTTCTTCCACGGAGAAACTGACGTTCTTCAGCGCTTCTACCTGAACGTCTCCCAGGCTGTAGATCTTGGAAACGTTCTCTATCTTGACGACCTGCCTGGCTGCCATCTCTCCGCCGCCCCTTACCTGGGCCTTCCCCCGAAACCGAAAATGCTCGTGGTCCCGCTCTCTTCGGCCGAAGAAATATAGGTCACAACCTCCATACCTTCGTACAGGGTCTCCCCCTCCACCTCAGTGAACATGCCGTCGAAAATACCAGTCCTTACCCTGTGCGGGATCAGTTCACCCTTTTCAAAAGTCCAGATGACAGAATCCTTTCGAGAACCCCCATCCCCCCTGTTCTGCCCTCCACCCCCATTACGGAGCTGTCTGATCTCCTCAGGTGGCGAAAACCTTAAAGAGGAACTGGCGATCTTCAGGATCCCTTCCTTTTTCTCGATTATGACTGTAACGTTTGCCGTCATTCCCGGCATCAGGTTCTTCTTCTCGTTGTCAACGGTTATGATGACCGTATAGGTAACTACGTTGTCTGTCGTGGCCGATGCAAGGCGCACCTCTTTCACAACACCATCGAAGGACTCCTCGGGATACGCATCAACCGTAAACCTTACTGCCTGGCCCTGTTGTATCTGACCGATGTCGGCCTCGTCGATGTTCGCCTCCACCTGCATCCGTGCAAGATCTTCGGCTATAGTGAAGAGAGTCGGTGCCGACTGGCTTGCGTTGACGGTCTGCCCTTCATCGACCTCCCGGTTTATGATCACCCCGTCAATGGGAGAGACTATCTTTGCGTGACCCAGGTTGATCTTCTTGTACTCAAGGTCTGCTTTAGCCTGTGAAAGTGACGCCTCGGCGCTCCTGATACGCGAAAGGGCTGTCTCATAAGCAGTCTGCGACTGGTCTAGTTCCATCGCCGCAATGTACCCCTTCGAAGCCAGATCTCTGTTCCTCTCCAGGGTTCGTTTCGCTTCAGCCAGGTTCGCCCGGGCCTCCTGAAGGGAGGCCGCGGCGGAGAGTACACTGGCCTCGGATTGCCTGATGTTGGCCTCAAGGAGTGAGGGGTCTATCTCGGCAAGGAGTTGTCCCTTGGTAACGACTGAGTTATAGTCCACATGTATCTTTTTTATGGTCCCCGAAACCTGGGCTCCGACGTTGACTGTGTTTACGGCGTTGAGTGAGCCGGTAGCGGATATTGCCTTGACTATCCCCCCCAGCACCACGGGAGTTGTATGAACCTCGGGTCCGCTGCCGGAGCGTCCAAAGTAGAACCATATTCCAGCAGCGGCAATAATTACTGTCAAAAGGGTCCAGAGAACCTTCCTGTTCTTCTTCATCTTCCTGTCACTCCCATCGCCTTTTCAAGTGCCGCCCTGGCGGTCATACCGTCGTATAATGCCGAATGCCACGCAGCCTTTGCTTCGGTGTAGTTCCTGGTGGCGTCTGATACTTCAAGGGGTGAGCCGACTCCCACCTGGTATCTTCCCGTAGCTATTTCAAGGTTCTCCAGGGCCATACGCAAACCCTCGGCGGCAGCGGCAACGGTCTCCGTCGAATCTGATGCCGCAAGCCAGGCGCTGGTAACATCGCTCACTACGCGTTGCCTGTAGGCTTCAAGCCTGGCTTGGGCTCCATCGAGGTTGGCTTTCGCTTCCCGGGTCTTTTCCCTTTGAAGGCCCCCGTCATAAAGGGGAAATGACAGGGTAAGGCCCGTTCTCCATGTGTCCTGCCCCCAGAAACCGCTTGAGCCCCAGCCGTAACTCCCTGAAAGGTAGAGTTGAGGTGCGTTGTCCAGCCTGGCAAGGGTGACCGAGTTCTCGGCAGACTCCAGGCTGACCTTGTAGGAAAGCAGGTCAGGCCGGTTCCCAAGGGCGAACTCTATTGCCCTTTCCAGTGCGGGGAGATCCTCTTGCGAAAGATCCCCCGGATCATCTTCAAAGCCTGCAATGCTGAACTCTGGAGCATCGGTGAAACCCATCGCCGCTTTCAGTGAGGTCATTGCCTCTTTACGTGACGTCCGCGCCTGAATAAGGGCAAGGTTGGCATTGCTCCTTGATACCTGGGCTGCTGTCACATCGTACCTGGAGACGCGGCCTACCCTGAAAAAAGCTTCGGCCTGTTCCAGTCTTTCGTCATTAAGGGCCAGGGTTTCCTCAGCTACATCAAGATCCTTCCCGGCCTTGAGAAGCTGAAAATATAATCTTGTAACCTCAAAGACAATATCAGAGCGGATAGATTCCAGTTCGAGGGTCCTCCCTTCCACGTCAAGAAGGCTCCTCTTCAGCGAGGCATGGGTCCTCCCCCAGTCGGTCACCAGTTGTGACAGGGTTATGGCGCTCGACCACGAACCTTCCGATGATCCTGTTCCGGTTGAGGATCTTTCGGTAAAACCTGTTGAAAAACCTATTGAAGGGTAAGAACCTGCCCTGGTCTGTCCCGCCCTGGCCTCAGATGCGACAAGATCCGCACGGCCTGCGGCGAGGTCGGGGTGGCGCGAAAGGGCCGTTTCGATACACTCCTCGAGGCTCATGATCGCCGTATCAGCTTCCGCAAGTCCGGAAGAGAAAGCCTGCCCTGAAAAGAGAAGGGAAAAGAACATAAGCAGGAGCAGGGGTTTTCTTGTCAGCATCATGTCATATCACCCGATCTTTCCCGGTTTTCCTGAAGTTTAAACCCCCGATGATGAAGGTGAGGTAAGGTGAGATTGAGAAATGTTAAGGATAGTAAAGACTGCCGGTCTCTTTCATCAAATGGGTCATTTCCGGGCATGCCGCAAAAGCGGGGTCATCCCCCGGAGAGGTTAATGCATTTTTGGATGGACGTGGAACGGTAGAACCACGTAAATAGGCCTCAATAAACGATCTCGGCTCTTTTTTTGCGAATCATGGGGGGATTTTCCGAAACTCAGGCGGAGCTCCTGCTTGCAGGTCTTCAGGAGATCTTCTGGGAGATCCCCTTCATGCTGAGCGAGATCCTTTTGCGGCCCTTTTCAACATCCAGGACCTTTACCCGGACTTTCTGTCCTGTTTTTACTACATCCATTGGATTTTTAACGAATCTGTCGGAGAGCTGGCTGACATGTACAAGGCCGTCCTGGTGGACCCCTATGTCAACAAAAGCTCCAAATGCCGTAACGTTTGAGACAACACCTGTCAGTTCCATTCCGGAATGAAGGTCTTCAATGCTGTTAACGGAAGCAGAGAACTTAACGCTTTCAAAGTCCTTGCGGGGATCCCTCCCAGGTTTTGCCAGCTCGGTCATTATATCTCTCAGGGTTGGCAACCCCGCCTCCGGACTGGCATAAAGGGATATGTCCACCTTCTCTCTAAGGTTTTCTTCCCTTACAAGATCCTCAATGGAGCATCCCAGGTCCCTGGCCATCATCTCGACAATACCGTAGTGGTCAGGATGGACAGCGCTTGCGTCAAGTGGGTTGCTCCCCTCGCGCACCCTGAGGAACCCGGCCGACTGTTCAAAGGCCCTGGGTCCGAGCCTGGGAACTTCATGAAGCTGAAGTCTTGAACGGAAGGGTCCCCTGGAGTCTCGCCATGAGATGATATTGGAGGCAAGACCGGATCCAAGGCCGGACACGTAGGACAACAGGTGAGGGCTTGCAGTGTTGAGGTCCACCCCCACGGAATTGACGCAGGATACGACTACGTCCTCAAGGGACTGGGCGAGCTTTTTCTGGTCTACGTCGTGCTGGTACTGTCCGACGCCTATCGACCTGGGGTCTAACTTCACCAGTTCGGCAAGAGGGTCCTGTAAGCGCCTGCCGATGGAAACTGCGCCTCTGACGGTCACATCCTTGTCGGGGAATTCTTCCCTGGCGTTCCGGGAAGCCGAGTATACGGAAGCACCGCTCTCGTTGACAAGTATTACCGGCGGACCTCCCGGCAATTCCATTTCCCTGAGGAAAACCTCCGTCTCGCGCCCCGCCGTACCATTCCCTACGGCGATCGCCTTGACTGGATGCTCTTTCAGTATCCTTGTCACCTTAACCCTGGCGTCTGTTTCGGCCTTTTTCCCGGAAAAAGGAAAAATAACGTCATCCATTACCAGACTCCCCCGGGCATCAAGGATAACGATCTTGCAGCCCGTTCGGATCCCCGGATCGACCGCCATGACCGGGGCGCACCCTAGGGGCGGTGCCATCATTACCTCCCTGAGGTTCCCGGAAAAGACCCTGATAGCCTCCCTGTCAGCCTTTACCTTAAGCGCATTCTTCAGCTCTGTCTCCAATGAAGGCGCCGCGAGGCGAGCATAACCGTCACGTATGCCCTTTCTGACCTCTTCCGAAGCGGCGTTCGCGCTTTTGATGAAGATCTTCTCCATCTCGATAATGGCCAGTTCAGCCGGAGGCTGGGCCGATACAGAGAGGAACCCCTCCTTCTCACCCCTGAGGACAGCAAGGATCCTGTGGGAAGGGCATGACCGGGCCGGTTCCTCCAGCGCAAAATAATCCCGGTACTTTGATCCTTTTTCCTCCTTTCCCCTGATGACCTTCGATGACAGTTTTCCGTTCCTGGCGAAGATCTCCCTTAGCGCGACCCTGGACCGTCTGTCCTCACTGACCCTTTCGGCAACTATATCCCTCGCCCCCGAGAGGGCTTCCTCGGCTGAGTCAACACCTTTATCAGCGTCAATGAACCTTGCGGATCGTTCCAGGAGATCAAAACTGTCCATTTCACCCGTTGCAGATCCCATGAGCATATCGGCCAGTTCCTTCAGTCCTTTTTCCAGTGCAATAGTGGCCCGGGTTCTTCTCTTTGGGCGGAAAGGCAGGTAGATATCCTCAAGGGAGGTCATATTAAGGGCTGAATCAACAGCCTTTTGCAGTTCATCCGTCAGCAGGTCGCGCTCACCCAGGGACTTCAGTATCGCTTTCCTTCGTTTGTCCAGTTCCTCCATCTGGGAAAGCCTGTCGCGGATAGAGAGCACCGCCACCTCGTCCAGGGAACCCGTCATCTCTTTCCGGTAACGGGCGATGAATGGTATGGAACAGCCTTCGGCAATGAGATCCCCTGTCTTGCGGACCTGCTCTTCGCTGATTTTCAGTTCTGCCGCGATCGCCGAAGCATGCCGGGAGTCTATCATGACTTCCCCCTATTCCACAAGCATCAGGGCGAACCGGTCAATGTTCTCAGACCTGTCTTTCCTGACAGATATAGAGTAGCCGTGTCTTCTGACACTTGAATATACATCGATGGCGAAGGCCTCCATGGTAGGCCGCCTCTTGTAGGGCATCCTGCAATCACTTGGCAGGGACACACACTCGCCGCAGATGTTGCAGTTGTCGAATGAGAGAAGAAAAGCTCTTTCGTACCCGGCAAGGAAGATCTGTCTCTCAGCTTCGACCAGAAGCTCCTGGTTTTTCCTGCACCATGGATCCCTCTCATCAGGGGGCACGTTACAGGCAAGGTGGATCAGAACTCCGCTGGAGTATTCGGAAAGCAGTTCCCTGCACTCCCCTACCGAGGGGACATGGGGGGGACACGAAGCGTTTTTCCCGTAGTCGGGGCATCCGAACATGCATTTCATCCTGACCCATTGCGAAACTGTCATGGATGAGGGCTTAACCCATAAATGGTCTGAAAATCCCGCTTCCCTGAGTATAGTCCCTGCAACCGGCAAGGGATCCCGTTCCATCAGTTCTCCCCCTCTACAACGGCCTCCAGGATCGTGACGGGTTCAACGGGCACATCACTGTGTCCGGCGCGGCTGCATGTTCTTGCGGTCTTGATGCTGTCGACGACTTCCTTCCCTTCCACAACCTTCCCGAACACAGCGTACCCCCATCCCCTGGTATCGGGGGAGGAATAGTTCAGGAAGGAGTTGTCCTTGACGTTGATGAAGAACTGGGCGGTCGCTGAATGGGGATCCTGGGTACGTGCCATTGCGACTGTGTAGGCTTCGTTCCTGAGCCCGTTTGACGCCTCGTTCTCTATCGGTCTGCCGGAGGGTTTCTGTTGCATTGTTTCGTCAAAACCGCCGCCCTGGATCATAAATCCGTCGATCACCCTGTGGAAGATGGTACCCTCGTAATGACCAGCTTTCACATAGTTCACGAAATTTTCAACCGTCTTCGGCGCTTCCTTTTCAAACATCTCAAGGAGGATATCCCCCTTGCTGGTTTTAAGCCTGATCATCTGAATGCCTCCCTTCCCAGGTGCGTAACTGAAACTCTTTTCTCCCTCAGGAAAATCAATTATATCAGAGGAGGAGGTCCAATTCCTTCTGGCGGAGTGACAAAACCCTTGCGGCATAGTACTATCATAAAAACATCACAATTTTTAATATTTTAGAGGACGCGCCCATGAAAAGGTCGAGGAAGGGCTTTACCCTGACAGAACTACTTATCACAATAATAATAATCGGAATCCTTGCTACAAGCCTTCTTCTGACCTTCGCAAACGCAAAGGACAGGTCCACCGCCACGCGAATAGTGGCAGACCTCATGACCCTGAAACGTGCCTCCTGCTTTTTCTATGCCGATAAGGGGCGCTGGCCTCTTGAGGGCGACCTGGGGGACCTGGTCTCCTACATGGGGATCGACGAGATCCCGGAAGGTATGGACGAAGGAAGGGCCATATACGGCATCAGTTCAGAAAGTGGCACAGCCATATACATCTCGGCCAGGGTGGGTAACGGCAACGGTATCACCGCTGGTACGAGAAAGATCCTCGAGACAGAGGCTCCCTCATACGATCTCCTCGACAGTGAGGGTTCTCCCTACTCTGCGAACAGCGATATCATTATGGTTTTCCTTAGACCCCTTTAGCCTGCATCCCGGCCATTTTCATCCTTCGTGATGCCCCTGTCGGCCTGTGATGATATCTGCGAGGATCGAAAAAACCGAAAGGTCCAATTCATACCCCTCCCGCTAACCCGACTTTTCACCAACTACCGACCCTTTCATACACATGCAGGCATTCTCCCTGTTTTTTGTCGACCCATAGATACATGGTCATTATTGCCTATAATAGGGCTTCAGGAAAAGAAGATCACAAAAGGGGGAACAAATTGTGCCTGAATTGGTCGCAATATGTGCCGGACCCGAAAGGCAGAAACCCAAGTCCGCCCTCAGGCAGGCTTCATTTATTGAAGGAATGGGAATAAAAGGTGACGGGCATTTCGGGATGGGGGAAAGACAGGTAAGCCTTCTGAGGTCAGAGGACATCCTCGAGGCTGAAAACAGTGCCGGTTTTCCCTTCCCGCCGGGATCCCTGGCGGAAAATCTTGTTATAGCCGGACTTCCGGAAGACCTTTCTCCAGGACAGACCATAAGGATAGGCGAGAGTGTAATTCTGATCGTCGTGGAAAAAGGGAAAAAGCCTGGGGAACCTCACTCTTACGATTACAGGGGCTGGTGCCTCCTGCCTGAAAAGGGGTACTTCTTGAGGGTGGAAAAGGGAGGGGAGGTCCAACCCGGTGATCCCGTGATCCTGGCCTGAAAAGTAAACTTTTTTAGTGCTGAGAGATATTGCCGGCTATCCTTTCGAGGATCTCGATGAACCTTCCGGCCTCGGCTATGCTTCCAAGCCTGTAGTCCGCAAAGCTTGAAAGGTGGGACTCGGTCCCCGCGACTATTATCCCGGCACCACGCCCCTTCACTGCCTTGTGCATGTCCTCGTCAGTTACATCGTCACCCATGGATATTGCGAACGAGTCTTTATCCGTCATGCCTGCAGCCTCGAGGATCCAGAGAAGAGCGCTTCCCTTGTTCCAGGTCATGCCGGGGAGAATTTCTAACGCCTTCTTGTCATTTCTTGCCACGAGTCCTCCGATACTTTTCACGGCACGTCCGGCTTTTTCAATAAGCTCCCTGATATTATCCCTTCCGACCATCCTGTAATGAATGGATATCGAGAACCTCTTCCTCTGGATCAATACACCGGGGATTTCTCCGATGATGCCGGGCAGAAGTTCCTCTGCCTGATCCAGCGCCGGGAGGTACTCTTCCCCTGCTTCAAAGAAAAGACCGCTGTCCCGAGGACCGGCTATCTCGAAACCGTGGCTCCCGGAGTAGAACAGTTCTTCAAGGCCGACCCTCTCTCTGATATCTTCAAGGTCCCTTCCGGTCACAATGGCGACAGGGCACCTGAGGGCAAGGTTCTTCACCCTCTTTTTCATCTCGGCTGACATCGCCACTGCTCCGGGGTCGTTATCAAGCGGGGCAAGAGTTCCGTCAAAATCCAGGGCAGCGAAGATCTTTCTCCCTTGAACAGCCGACTCTATCTCTTCAAGACACGAGAGGGCTGACGGAATATCTTTCAGCCTTTTCCTGGAACCCTTTAAAATATTCATGCTTCTCCAATACTCCCTTCGGGAAAGTTCCAAAGGACCCTTCCCAGACGTTTGCCCGTTTCTTCCAGTTCGGGAAAAACCTCTTCCCGGGCTCGTTAAGATAACGCTGCCCGGTTCATTAACTGATATTCCAAAGGTCCCTTCCAGTCACAACAGCAACCGGAAGAAACCGTAAGGGGATCCCATGCTTCTTTTCATGTATGGATCAATGAAGACAGTTTCTGGACCATTGTTGATCGGGGCAAGGATCTCATCAAAGCCAAAAGCCCATACAAGAGATTTGCTCCTCAAAACATTCTCGATATAAATCAGAATTTTACAGGATCAATGATATTCCCATGATCCCGTAGCATTTTATTATACATAGTATCCTACTGAAGTATCGTACCATAGGGGAAAAAGCTTTTTTCAAAACCGGAAGAGTGAACGATCATTGTTAATGGAGTGGCCAAATTTTAGATTCGGTAGAACATGAAAAACTGTTTGGACCTTAAAGCAACTATCCCCCCGATTGGAGTGTTCAAACATTCTGTTTTCCGGTCATCTCCTCGATGTCGACAGTTATGACAACTATCCTTTGAAGGGCCTGGACGGGGAACTCGAACTCCTTTCCGGTATAGTGATCCATAATAACGTTCAGTCCGTAGGCCTTATCAGCCGCTTCCTCCTGGATGGAAGCCCTGCCCCGGGCGATGACGCTCCTGTACTTCATTGAGAAGCTGCATGCCTCTTCCGCCCGGACTATTTCCAGATCCGTTTCGAACACCAGGCAGACATCGGGATTCTTCCTTATGATGTCCAGTTTTTCTCCTTCCATTGCAGAATGCATGAACACCTTACCGTCGCGGTAACCGAAGTTCATGGGAACCACGTAGGGCCTGCCTCCGTCACACAACCCCATCCTGCATACCAAGGACCCTCTTATGATAGATTCCATGACGGAAATGTCGGTGATCTCCCTGTCCCTTCTTCGCATTCCTGTCCCCTCCCCTGTTTTAGAAAGGAAAACCGCCTGGGCCATGGCCGGTACCCATCATGGCGGTCATCCCCATTGCTGATCATCTGAATCTACTATATCCATTATCAGTAGCCCCATGTAAAGATCGAAACGGTCCTTGGGGGAACTCAGGTCTTTCCTGACTATTTCTGATATCTTCCGAAGCCGATAGCCCAGGGTCTGCCTGTGGATGATAAGCTTGTCCGCTGTTTCCTGCTGATTCCCGCTTTCGAGGAAAACCTTAAGGGTTCCGCAAAGTACCCCCTTGTGCCTCGAATCGTATTCGAACAGGGGCATGATGGTCTCATTCATGAATTCCCTTAGGATATTTTGGTCCTTTATCTGGCAAAGAAGACGATAAAGCCCCAGATCCTCGTAATGAGCCACTTTCCCTGAAGGGAAAAGCCTTTTCCCTATCTCAAGGGCAGTTATCGCCTGGGAATAACTGTCCTTGAACTCACGCCAGTTTCTGGTCGTTTTCCCTACCCCGACAAAGAACCCTCCCCGGTCCACCCCTTCAGCAACGGTGCTTGCGACATTCCGGAATAGCATCTGTTCCTCGGTTTTGGTATTTGCAGCCAGGTAGACAAGAACAATATGTTTTCCCTTCAGGCGGCTGTGAATGTTCTTGGGGGCAAGGGGGTGTGTCATGATAAGTTGCTTGGTTTCCATCATCAGATCATGGGAGGTATCCCTGTTCCCGGCATTCCCGATATCCGGGTCCACAACGGCCACTTTATAGGGGGAGGAAATCTCGAGTCCGACAGAACCTGCACGGGTAAGTGCTTCATTGTAAGAATGAAAGTTCCCATCCAGCAGATCATCGAAAAATTCTTCCAGCACTCCTGATCTCCGGTTGTCCAGGACTTTGAGCGGGAACGAAATAGGCAACTCCATTCTACTAATGGTGTCCTGGGTCAGAAAATCCAGAACCGCTCGAGTGACTTTACCGAAAGTGATCTTGGGCTGGAGCCGTATGATAGGGAAACCGAGCTCGTCGGCCTGGCTTATCATGCTTGAGGGTATCTCGGAAATGTAATACCCGGGCTGGACAGCTATCCCGGCAAGTTCCCTTTCATTAAGGTTGCCGATAATGTCGGCGGCGAGTGGTGAGCCTTCTGTCAGACCGTAACCGGTAGAAATAAGAAGTTCCCCTGGCTGCAATTGATCTAGAGAGTCAAGTATCTCCATCATGTTGACCCAGGTAACATCCCTGTCGAGTCCTTTTTTCCCGGCCACTATTTCCGAATTCGCAAAAATATCGAGGGACAGCAGCTGAAAAAGTTTCATTTCAGATCACCAGAATTCTCCTTTTTTCGTTTAAGGTTCTTCTTGCATTTTATGTTACTTATTATACATGTTGTATAAAACTTGGTGGATAAATTTATTTACTGTAACTAATTGCTTTTTCTTACTTACACCACGACACTACAAGAAACTGTCTCCGTTCATTTAATAATGTTCTATTGTCCTTTCAATATCTTTAAAGGGGTTGTTGTCATGATCAACGATTTTCGGGAAGAACTGGATGAAAGGGAAATGATCTTGCTTATCGCGGATCTGGTTAATACTCCCAGCTATCCTGGTATCCCGGAACAGGAAACCGGGGTTGCGAAACTGATCCACGAATTTTTTGTAAAGGAAGGGATCCCGTCAGAAATATCCGAGGTGGTTGACGGGAGATGCAATGTTGTAGCCAGGCTTGAAGGATACGGGGAAGGCAAAACACTTCTTCTTACGGGCCATACAGATACTGTCCCGCCCTATGATATGGAAGATCCCTTCAGGATGAAGATCGAAAACGAAAAATTGATAGGCCGTGGTGTTGTGGATATGAAAGGAGCCCTGGCTTGCATGATGCTCTCCATGGCCGCTATCAAGAGGTCCGGCACCAGATTGAAGGGGAACATTATGTTTGCGGGCGTAATAGGCGAGGAGGGAAAGAGCGAAGGGACCTGCGCCCTGTTGAAAAAGAAGTTCAAAGCTGATGCCGCCATTGTCGGAGAACCCTTCGGCTGGGACATCGGCATTGGCCAGAAGGGCCTGGAATGGTTTGAATGCAGGATCCTTGGGAAGGCTGTTCATGGCGGAAAACAGAAGGAAGGGATCAACGCCATCTCCAAGGCGGGAAAACTTATCAGAGCCCTTGACGAAGAACTCGTCCCCAGGATAGAGAGCCGCATCCACCCGGTCATCGGGGGATCTTCCATGAATTACGGAATGATCAGTGGAGGCTTCCAGCCAAGCACCGTAGCCGGTGAATGCATTTTGCAGTTTGACCGCCGCTGGATCCCGGGGGAAAAATACGAGGACGTTCTCAGGGAGTACGATGACTTCCTCGAGATACTACGGCAAGATGATCCGCAATTCCAGGCAGAACTGAAAGTAATGGATTCCAGCCTGATGGAAAAGGGCTATATCCATGAAGCGATGGAATTGCCTCTAGACCACCCCCTGGCTGTTTTGATGGACAAAACCATTTTTGAGGTAACAGGACACAGGGCCGAAAAGAAAGCGTTCCCGGCATGGACCGATGCAGGACTTTTGTCCAGCTACGGGGGGATCCCGACAGTCATCTTTGGTCCCGGCAGTCCTGACAGCGCTCACACGGCCCACGAATACCTTGAAATATCATACCTGGTCCCCTTCACTCAAATTTACGCGCTGATGGCTAAGGAGTTCTGTCAATGATCCGCCTGCACCCCCTGTCCCATCAGATGGGAACGTTCTAATGTTTTTTTATGATCCCCTTTAAAGGAGTGATGCCATGAACATAACCTTGCCGAAAGGATCAAATAAGCAGAGAAGAATTAAGAGGAGGGAGACAATATGAGCAGTGCCAAGGCGGTAAAAGAAGAAACCTCCAAGAAAAAGTTTAAAGTCCCTCATGTATATATCATCCTTCTGACCGTTGTAGCCATCTGTGCTGTCCTGACCTACCTTGTTCCGGCAGGACATTACGAAAGGGTTGCTGGCCCTGGCGGCAGGATGATAGTAGACCCGGATAGCTTCCAGAACATTGCCCAGACCCCCGTCGGACTATTTGACTTCCTGCTTGCTGTCCCGAAGGGCATGGTTGAGATCGCTGAGATAATCTTCTTCATTTTTATCGTTGGAGGTTCATTCGGGGTAGTTAACGCGACAGGCGCTATCGAAGCCGGCATCGGGAAGATAACCAAAAAGATGGCCGGCAAAGAGAGGGCAATAATACCCATAGTCATGATCCTCTTCTCACTCGGGGGTGCCATATTCGGGATGGCCGAGGAAACGCTGCCCTTCGTACCGATCATGGTTACACTTGCGATCGCCCTTGGCTTTGACTCCCTGACCGGCGCAGGTATCGTCCTTGCCGGAGCGGGGGCAGGATTCGCCGCTGCCTTCATGAACCCCTTCACCGTGGGGGTGGCACAGGGTATCGCGGAACTTCCGCTTTTTTCAGGTATGGGCTACAGGATATTTTGTTACGTATCCATGCTGGCATTGACAGTTGCTTTCATCTACTGGTATGCGGGGAGGGTCAAAAAAGATCCTTCACGGAGCCTCATGCACGATATCGACAAGACCCGGGAAGAGGTACTTGACCTGAGTGTCATGAAGGAATTCACCACTTCGCACCAGCTTGTACTGCTGGTCCTTGCAGGCACCATGGTACTGCTTGTTTTCGGGGTCATGCAATACGGATGGTACATCCAGGAGATATCGGCACTCTTCCTTGGTATGGCGATCCTTACAGGCATTGTAGGAAAGCTTGGATTTAACGGTTTCGCCATAAACCTGGCCGAAGGGATGGCCGCACTGACGACGGGAGCCCTGGTCGTGGGATTTGCCAGGGCTATCCTTGTGGTCCTGACCCAGGGGAATATTCTTGATACGATCCTTTTCGGTGCTGCGACAGCTGTCGCTTCCCTGCCGTCCATCTTTTCCGCCATGGGGATGTACGTATTCCAGTGCCTGCTGAACTTCATTGTCCCTTCAGGAAGCGGTCAGGCCGCTGTTTCAATGCCCATCATGGCCCCACTGGGGGACCTTGTGGGCGTCACAAGGCAGGTCGCGGTCCTTGCATACCAGTTCGGCGACGGAATATCAAATATCTTCACACCAACTTCGGGGTATTTTATGGCTGGCCTTGCTCTGGCCAAGATACCCTGGGACCGCTGGGCCAAATGGTTCCTGCCGCTGATACTGTTACAGTACCTGCTAGGGGCTATCCTGGTTACTATCGCCCACTTTATCAAGCTGGGACCGTTTTAACGAAAGTCCACTTCAAAGACAGGGGGCGCCCTCAGGGGCGTCCCCGTCCCCTGTCTTTGAAGCCAGTGGTTATCATTTTCCGGGAAGGATCATTTCAATCTCCTGCATTTTCGTTAACGCCCTTGGCCCCGCCTGACATCATCAGGGCCCCGAAAAGGGCCGTAAGGGGAATGGTTAGAAGTAACCCCGCCGTTCCGGCCAGGGCCCTTATGACTTCTTCGGCGATGACGGCGTCGTTGAGCATTGCTATGGGTATGGGTTCAGCCTCCAGGATCAACAGCGAGAGGAGAAGGGAGTTGCCGAAATAGGCGAAGACCAGGGTATTGACCATGCTCCCCAGGACTTCTTTTCCCACGTTAATACCTGACTGGAAAAGGACCCTGGCCTCAATGCCGGGATCGTGATCCTTCATCTCCGCCATGGCCGAAGTGACCGAAACGGCAACATCGAGAACAGCTCCGGAAGCCCCTATTATTATGGAAGTCAGCAGGATGCCTCTCATGTCCATCCCCGGAATGGTGCTTCCCAGCAGGGATGCTGTCCCGGTGGAGAGCCCTGAAAGATGAAGCATGAATATTGAGCCCCAGCCGAAAACCAGGGCCGATACACAACCCCCTAGTGCTCCCGAGAACGCAGAAGGCCAGCACCGGCGTCTTCTAACTACAGAAAGGATGGTCACCAGGGCCACACCCGCTACAGCGGCAACACCAAGGGCTTGCGGCGGGTATCCCTTGAGAAGTCCTGGAAGAAGAAGTTTGACCAGAATAACAAAAGAAAGGAAAAGCCCGACAAGGGCCCGGATCCCCGTGAACCCCGTCACGAGGCAGAAGAAGACCACCGCTCCAGTGAACAGTCCAACGAAAACCGGCGCCCTGAAGACATCGCTGACGAAAAAGATCCTGCTTCCGTCTTCGAATTCGTTGTAAGAGAGGATATAGCGCAATCCCGGGCGGAGATCCAGTTTGTTGTCCTTCAGATGCTCAACTCTGGCTACCGCCCTTGTGCCCCGGTACTCACCGCTCAAAAAAAGCACATCAATGTTCAGGGCCTCGGTCCTCCACTCGTCAAAAAGAACGACCTCTTCTGTTTCTTCGACGGGGATCTCGGATACTTCCATCATTTTCACTACCCAGCTGTCCTCAAAAGTCCATCTTGAAGCAATGACCCCCTCCGACAGGGTCGTCATCCCCCAGCCGAACAGGATCGACAGAAGCGCAAAAAACACTACCCTGATCGCGAAGGATCTGCTCACGCCTATCACCATCCAGACAGGGGTAAGGTTCCAGAATAGTCTACACCAGGATAAACCTTACGGACGGGGAACAAGCCTTTCGAAACAGGGAGGGCACAATGTGCGGCCGTCAGACAGCCTGGCCCTGGTCTCCATGATCATCTCGCCGCATTCGTCGCAGACCAGGCTTTTCTTCATCGGGGCAAAGGGCGGGACCGGCTCCAGAGGTTCCTTGATAACGAACAGGTCATTTGTGTCGGACGCGAGGATACACGCACAATGCTCCTGCCTGAGTTCCCGAAGCCTGGCGGTTTCTTCATCGGTTATTGTCCCATGATTTTTCTTTTCCTGGAGAACCCTGTACTCATCGTTCGTTCCCCGGGCAGGATTTGCCTTGCATGCTATTCTGATAGCCTTGCCGTCGCTCCTGCGGTAGAAGCTGAAGGCCACTTTACCAATGTTCCGGAGGATCAGGTTCCCTTTACCTACAGAACACCCCGTCAGGAACTGAACCGCATCGACCGCACAGTTGTCGGACTCCGCAACGGCTACTATTTCTTCGTCCGAAGATTTCCCGAATGCTTCAAGGGCGATCTCCGAGACCCTTATGCCCGTGGCCAGGCCAGGGCACCAGTGCCCGTGAAAGGCTATAACGGCCTTAAGTTCCTCTTCAGATATCTTTGCTTTCACAACATTACCTCCCTTGGATACTTTTACCACAGAGAAAAGCCGAAAAACCGTGAATCGTTCACTGTTCACGCCCTTGCCCTTGTTGTCATCCTGATCCGCCGGCTGGCGGAGAAGGATCTGGTTTAACTTCCGTAACTCGAGACTCGTAACTCGTGACTCGAAAGTTCAAAAACAGATTCTTCGCTTCGCTCAGAATGACAAACCTCGGCCTCTCCCGTTCCCGTTGACCGTTCACTGTTTACGCCCTTGCCCTTGTTGTCATCCTGATCCGCCGGCTGGCGGAGAAGGATCTGGTTTAGGTGCCGTGAATCGTGAATCGAAGGGGCAAGATCAGATTCTTCGCTTCGCTCAGAATGACAAACCTTGGCCTCTCCCGTTCCCGTTGACCGTTCACTGTTTACGCCCTTGCCCTTGTTGTCATCCTGATCCGCCGGCTGGCGGAGAAGGATCTGGTTTAGGTGCCGTGAATCGTGAATCTAAGAGGCAAGATCAGATTCTTCGCTTCGCTCAGAATGACAAACCTTGGCCT
>Ga0228535_1000885_pt1 | contig 64353 bp, 51 predicted proteins | sample SJ1metagenome_FD_168457 | JGI IMG/M metagenome (GOLD analysis project Ga0228535, IMG submission 168457) | Enriched culture of PCE-dechlorinating microbial communities from Ithaca, New York, USA - SJ1 | ecosystem: Engineered > Modeled > Simulated communities (microbial... > Unclassified | place...
GACCATCCAGGAAGCCCTCGAGTCCAATTTCAGCCATGCCTTCAAGCGGATCGAGACCTTTCGCAATCCAGAAGAAGCCAGCTCGGACGACTCATACCAGGTCAACCAGTCCTTGATCGCCATCGGTTCAGGCGGCCTGACCGGTGTTGGCCTGGGTAATGGCCGCCAGAAATACAACTACCTGCCGGAGGCCCACAATGACTACATTTTCGCCATCATCGGCGAAGAGCTGGGCTTCATCGGCACGGTCAGTGTGATTGTGCTGTTCCTGCTGTTCCATTTGATCGGCACCCGGATCGCCTGGAGGGCGATCAATCCCCATGCCGCGATCCTGGCTGCCGGCTACACGGTCCTGATCACGACCCAGGCCCTGCTCAACATCGGCGTGGCCACCCGTTCCTTGCCGGCCACTGGCATCTCGCTGCCGTTTTTCAGTTATGGTGGGACCTCGAATCTCTTTTTCATGCTGGCGATCGGTTTCATCCTGGGGGTGTCGCGCACCGGCCAGATGTTGACGGGACGCCAGCGTCATTTGATGGGCGAAATCAATAAAATCGCCAGAGGAGAATCGTGATGAATCCATTGAAAGTGGTCATCGCTGGCGGTGGAACCAGTGGCCATATCAACCCGGCCCTGGCGATTGCTGACCAGATCCGGACCGATCATCCTGACGCCAAGATCCGCTTTGTCGGCACTGCGCTCGGCCTGGAAAGCCAGCTGGTTCCGAAGGCAGGCTATGAATTCGCCCCGATCCGGGCCCGGGGCTTGCCCAACCGGATCAACAAGGCCTTTTTTGCCGCCATTGCTGATTTTTTTGCCGGCCGGGCCCAGTCGCGCCGCCTGCTCAAGGACTTTCGCCCAGATGTTGTTGTCGGAACGGGCGGCTATGTCTGCAGCCCGCTGGTCGCAGCGGCAGCCAGCCTGGACATCCCGGTACTCCTCCATGAGCAAAATGCCTATCCTGGCCGATCCAACCGCTTGCTGGCCCATCGCAGCTCGGTGGTCTGCATCAGCATGCCCGGGGCAGAACGCTATTTCAGGACCAAGGCTCCCATCGTCCTGACTGGCAACCCGGTCCGGCCGCTCTTTTTCCAGCTCGACCAGACTGCGGCGCGAGCGTACCTGGGCTGGACAAGCAACACGCGCATCCTGCTAGCCACGGGCGGAAGCCTGGGGGCCCAGCGGATCAATGAGACCATCCTTGGCCTCAAGGACGAGCCCGTTTTCCAGAAACTCCTCCAGGCCCAGTCGGTGGAAGTCCATCTTGCCTGTGGCCAGAAGCATTATGATGCAGTCAGCGCAGCAGCGGCCGGACTTCCCTGGTTGAAGGTCTATGATTATCTGCATGAAATGCCCCAATACCTGGCAAGCGCCGACCTGGTGCTGGGCCGGGCAGGGGCAATGACCTGTGCCGAGCTGGCAGCACTGGGCAAACCCTCGATCCTGGTGCCCTATCCATTTGCTGCGGGTGATCATCAGACCGCCAATGCCAGTGTGCTGGAACAGTCGGGCGCAGCGATCCGTGTCGCCAATTCAGATCTGAATGCCGCTTGGCTCTCTAGCCAGCTGGAAACCCTCTTTGGCCAGCCGGACCTCCTGGCCCGGATGGGCAAACAGGCCCAGCTGCTGGCCATGCCGGATGCCGCAGCCAAAATTTGCAACAGCCTCTATGCGACCATCCGGACGTAAACCCAACTGGAAGTCGCGGTTCATGGCATCCGCCAGACCGATGCCTGGGACCAGCCAGAACCGGCCAGTGAGCATGCTCACCCGGCGATTGACCGGTGTCCTGGCTTTGCTTGTACTCGGTCTGCTGGTTTTCTACCTGCCGGTTTTCCGGCTCCAGACCTTTGAGATCACACCAACCCGGGCCATGACGACGGCAGCCATCGAGGCAGCCGTGCTCCAAAAGCCGGGTGACCATCTGTTCCAGGGGCTCGGCCCGGGCCTGGACCAATGGCTGGGCTTGCGCTATGGGCAGACAGAAGCCAGGCTGGCCCAGGTATTCCCCTACATCCGGACCGTGCGAGCGTCTCTGGATTTCCCGGCACAAATGCGGATTGAGATCGAGGAACGGATCGAGGTCGCCTATGTTTCGATCCCGGATGGTTGTGTCCTCCTGGACAAGGAAGGCTATGCCTTGCTCATCTTGCCTGATCCTCCACCCGGCATCCCTGTGATCGAAGGCGTGTCGGTCCGGTCGCTGAACCTGGGCCAGCCACTGACCGTCCAGGTGCCAGACAGCATGAATAGCGCAGTCAGTTTGCTCGGTGCTATAATTGACGCGGACAAAGACACCCGCACACCACAAAAGCTGTTGTCCCAGGTCCGCCAGATTCGGCCCCTGTCCAATGGCCGGTTGTTTTTAACCCTGGTCTTGCCGGCAACCGGGGATGAATTGACAGTGGCTGCTGAAACCAGCATGGACCAGCTCGATGACATGCTGTGGCTGCGGTTTGCGATGGACCAGGGTGCCCTCGACAACCGGGGCAAAGGTGTCCTCGACCTGACAGGATCGCGCCGGATTTTCATCCCTGATGCTTAGGAGGTTCCCATGTTTCCCTTGATCGGACTGATCGTTGGCCTTCTGGTCGGATTATTGCTTGATATCGACATCCCGAGTGCCTATTCTTCCTATGTGGCCGTAGGGATCCTGGCGGCCATAGATTCCGTTGTCGGCGCCCTGGTTGCCAATCTCAGGAATACGTTCAACACCAAGCTGTTCGTCACAGGTTTCCTGGGCAACAGTGCGATTGCGGTCTTGCTGGCTGCGCTGGGTGACCAGCTCGACTTGCAATTGTCCCTGGCTGCTGTTTTTGCGTTTGGTAACCGGATCTTCCTGAATTCGTCCACGATCCGTCGCTTGCTGATCGAGCGACTGGAGCAGAAAAGACGACCCCTGCAAACCAAGGATCCGGTTTGAAGGAACTGGCTACAGGCGCTAGATCTTGTAACCAGACTGAAAGACAGACACCAAATATTGTTGTTTACCTGCAATAATTAGTGTAGAATCGTAACAAAAAGCACAACTTGTTGCCACACATGGCTGATTGTAGAGATTGACATTTTTCTCCGGCGTGATAACCGGGGTTTGACCGGGATCCGGTGATCCACTTTTTTAAAACAGAGAGGGGTATTCAATTGGCTGACTATAAACTGAGCATCAGCATGGAAAATGACCATATCGCGACCATCAAGGTCATCGGCATCGGCGGCGGCGGTTGCAATGCGGTCGATCGCATGATCGAGAGCTCCGTCCAGGGGATCGAGTTCATCGCTGTCAATACAGACAACCAGGTCCTGCAGCGGTCCAAGGCGTCGAACCGGGTCCAGATCGGGGAGAAAATCACCCGTGGCCAGGGCGCAGGCGCCAATCCGGAGATCGGCGCCAAGGCCGCGGTCGAGTCCGCCGATGAGATCAGCGAATTGATCAAGGGCACCGACATGCTGTTCATCACGGCTGGCATGGGCGGAGGCACAGGCACGGGTGGCGCACCGGTCATTGCCCAGATCGCCAAGGAGCTCAACATCCTGACCGTCGGTGTCGTCACCCGTCCGTTCCGCTTCGAAGGCTCGCGCCGGATGCAGAACGCCGAGCGTGGCATCCGTGAACTCGAAAAATTCGTCGATTCCCTGATTGTCGTCCCCAATGACAAATTGCTTGAGATTGCCGACGAAAACACATCCCTCGACGAGGCGTTCATCCTGGCCGACCAGATTCTGCGCTATGGTGTGTCCGGCATCTCCGACCTGGTTGCCGTTCCCGGCCTGATCAACCTTGACCTGGCCGACGTCCGCCGCATCATGACCCAGGCTGGTGTCTGCCACATGGGCATTGGCCGAGCTTCTGGCGAAGGCCGTGCCGCCGCTGCGATCCGCCAGGCGATCAACAGTCCGCTTTTAGACACCACCATCGATGGGGCGCGCGGCGTGATCATGAACTTTACCGGTGGCCGCGACATGAAGATCCGCGAGGTCGACGAAGCCGCCTCGATTGTGCGCGATGCCGTATCCCCCGATGCTGATATCATTTTTGGTGCCACCCATGACGACGCCATGCAGGATGAGATCATGATCACCGTCATTGCCAGTGGCTTTGACCGTGATCCGGCTGCTTTTGTCCCCAAACCCGTCCAGGCAGCAGCCCAGGCCAGCCAGCCGGCACCAGTTGCGCAACCACAGCCGTTCGAACGTCCAGCAACCCCAGCCAGTGACACCTCTTATTTTGTCCCGGATATTTTCCGCGATATCGAGAAACCCCAGACTCAGCCGACGCCAGCAGACGCCAGCAGCAGTTTTGGCGGATTCCATTCCGTCGGGGCAGCAGAACCTTCGATCCAGGCAACCCCTGCAGCTGAGCCTGCCCCGCAGCCAACTGCTCCGGTTATGCCAGCTGCTGTACCTTCTCCTGCCGATTCCAGCGACACGCAGGAAATCCCGCGTTATGACAGCCTGTTCGGAGGGCCTTCCAGTTATGGCAAATCCTCCTATACCGATCTGGCCAGCAACCACCAGGAGTCACCGACCCGGCCGGTTGAGCCCGAGCCACCGTCCCGGCAGAGCCGCGACAAGCAAAAGCCAGCACGCAAGCTGCCCTGGTTTTTGCAGGACAATGATTCCCGCTTCAACGACTGAGCAAGGAGCCCACAGGACATGCGCTGCCCATTTTGCTCGCACGGCGAAGATCGCGTGATCGATTCCCGGCCATCCGATGAAGGCTCCGCCATTCGCCGCCGGCGCGAGTGCATTGCCTGTGGCGGCCGTTTCACGACCTACGAGAAAATCGAGACACTGCCGCTCCTGGTGATCAAAAAAGACGGAACTCGTGAACCATTCGACCGTGACAAACTGATTTCGGGTATCTTGAAGAGCTGCGAGAAACGTCCGGTCTCGACCAGCCAGATCGAAACGCTGGTCAATAACATTGAGACGTCGAACCAGAACGCCCTGAAACGGGAAGTGACCTCGCATGAAATCGGCGAGATGGTCATGGACGGTCTCAAGAAGATCGACGAAGTCGCCTATGTCCGGTTTGCTTCGGTTTACCGGCAATTCAAGGACGTCAATTCATTCCTGGATGAGCTCAACCAGATGATGCGCAAACCCTGACAGCTTTAGCAGTGGAGGACATCTTTTTGAAAAAAGCATTCATCGTCGACGACGATCCCCATATCAGTGAACTGTTGCGCCTGTATTTCGACAAAGACGGCTTTGAGGTTGTCACCTGTTATGATGGCAACCATGCTGTGGAGATTTTCCCCCAGGCTGCGCCGGATATCGTCATCCTCGACCTGATGCTGCCGGGCAAGGACGGCTACGATGTGCTGCGCGAAATTCGCCGGACCTCCAGCGTTCCAGTGATCATGCTCACCGCTCGCGGCGACACCCTCGACAAAGTCGTCGGCCTCGAACTCGGAGCAGACGATTATGTCCAGAAACCGTTTGAACCGAAAGAGCTCCTCGCCCGGGTCAAGGCGGTCCTGCGCCGGGTCGAGGCCCCACAAGATCCGCAAAAGTCCAGCCAGAACCATACCTCCATGGAATGGGTCGAGTATCCGGGCATCCGGATCGACAAATCCCGCTACAGTGTGACCGCAGGCGGCCAGAACATCGAAATGCCGCCCAAGGAACTGGAGCTGCTGTTTTTCCTGGCTTCCCACCCCAACCGGGTGTTTACCCGTGAGCAGCTGCTGGAAAACATCTGGGGGTTCGATTATTTTGGCGAATCCCGCACCGTCGATGTCCACATCAAGCGGATCCGCGAGAAGCTCGAGGAAACAGGTGAGCATCCGAACTGGCAGATCAAGACGGTCTGGGGCGTCGGCTACAAATTTGAAGCTTTCTGAAACCGGGGGTTAGGGCAAGCATGCTTTGGCCGCGCCGCCTGATGAACTCCCTCTATGGCCGGACCATCCTCCAGCTGGCGATGGCCATTTTGATTGTCTTCTCCCTGATGGGCGTCGTGTATTATGGCATCGTCACGACGGCCAGCGCCCGCCAGCAGTCGAGCCAGCTCCTGGCCAGTGCCCGGGCGATTGCGGAAATGGCCGGACCATCCTTCCACGCCAGCCAGGGCAAGATCAATAGTTCGACGGTCATCAGCTATCTCAATTTCACCGCCCGTTCAACCGGTGCTCTGGTCTGGGTGATCAACAGCAATGGCACGCTCGCCTACACCACCAGTGTCCCGGCGACCATTTCCACCCAGTTCGAGTCTGCCGACGGTGACTGGATCGTACCATCGGCCTACCGCGGCGGCTCCGTCCTGGGCAAGTCCGGACTGGCCACGATTGGCGATTTCCGCGGCCTTTTCCGCAGCACCGGCCAGCGCTGGATCAGCACCATCGTGCCGATTCCTTCGCCTACGGGCGCCTATATCGGCGAAATCCAGCTCCACCGCCCTGTTGTGACCGAAAGCTTCAACAGCTTCTTGATGACCAACAGCCTGCTCTTTTCGATGGTGGTGGCCTTTTTCCTGGCCTTGCTTTTTCTCGTCCTCTTGTCGCGCAACATCACGCGACCCATCCGGCTTCTGGCCCGGACTGCCGACAAAGTCTACCGGGGCGACCTGTCAGCCCGGGTCATCCTGCCCGGCATGGCGACGCCGGACCAGGCGCATCAGAGGGCTCTGGTCACGGACGACCTGATGGTCCTGGTCGAGACGATGAATTCGATGATCGAGAAGCTGGAGCACCAGGAGCGCAGCCGCCGTGATTTTATCTCCAGCGTTTCGCATGACCTGCGCACCCCTCTGACCTCGATCCGCGGCTTTGTCGAAGGCATGCTCGACGGAACTGTGCCAGCGGACAAGACGACTGTCTACCTGGAAATTGTCAAACAGGAGGTTTTGCGTCTGCAAAACCTGGTCCAGACCTTGTCCGAGGCGAGCCGCTACGATAGCGGCACATTCCAGCTTGATGAGCAACCATTCAACATCAATGCAGTCATACGGGAAGATGTCTATGGGCTGGAGTCCCTGCTCAATGAAAAATCCATCAGCGTCCAGAGTGACTTCGATGAGTCTGAACCTGGCCGCCTGATCGTGCTCGGAGACCGTGAGGCCATCAGTCGCGTCGTTTACAACATCATCTCCAATGCCATCCGCTTCTGTCCGGCAGAGGGAGTCATTGCCCTGTCAACCCGCCGCATCAAAGGCAGCCACCAGGTCGAGGTGATCATCGAAGACAGCGGTCCTGGTGTGGCTGAAAAGGACCGGCCGTTCATCTTCGACCGTTTCTACACGGCAGAGCGCAGCCGGACCAGTAAAAGCTCGGGCCTGGGCCTGTTCATCTGCCGGACCATTCTGGCTGCCCACGGCCAGCGCATCACGGTGACAGACAGTGACCTCGGCGGTGCCCGTTTCAGCTTCAATCTTAAAACGCCGTAAAATGTTCATATCCCATTCATTTCTATCTTATAAAATAAATGTGTTTAAACAACCCCGGACAGGACTTTGACGGAGGATATCGCGTGACAGTTCTGACAAACCGCACACTGGGCCTGGCTGCCTTCGGTCTATTCTCGGCAGTCATGGCATCGATGCTTACTTCATGGCTCTATACCGCCGGCCCTTTGGCTACATCTCAATCATCCGTAACGGAAACGACTCGGGAGACAACCACGGCCGAGACCAGCCAGTCTGTTCTGGTTGTCCCAAAGCCGAGCATCCTGGCCACCACCGCCAGCGTCCCGCAAAGCCAGTCCCCAGAGCCGACACCCCTGCCCCTGGTTTCCCCCGAGATACTCGGTGACCAGGCTAAGGAGCAGATCGCGCTCATGGCTGAGGGCCGTCTGGTCGAGGAACTATACAACCAGGTTGCCCCCAGTGTCGTCGGCATCCAGGTTGAGGCCCAGTCCGATACCTCGACGACTATGATTTCTGACAGCGGATCAGGTGTGATCTATTCTGCCCAGGGCCAGATCCTGACCTCAGCAGACTTGCTGAAAATTGCCCTTGACCGTAGCGGCCAGATGCTGGAAAACAGCCGGATCCAGGTCCGGGTCCAGAACGAGAACCGCCTGTTTGAGGCCCGTTTGACAGGTCTGGACAAGACCACCGGTATTGCCGTCCTGACCATTGACCCTGGCCAGACTGAACTGGTCCCGGCCAGATTCAGCCTGCAAAATACCCTCCGGGTGGGCCAGGTTGTCTTTTTCCTCAGTTTTCCAGATGACATGGTCAGTGAAGGCTGCCTGACCAGCGGACTCGTGACCGCCTTGCACCAGCCCGTCCTGCTCGAGGATGGCACCAAGGTCGAGATGGTCCGTTCCAACGCACCGATCCTGGCCAGCGGCCAGGGCGGTCCCTTGCTCAATCTCGCCGGCGATGTGGTCGCACTGGCTAATTCCAGCCAGCTGAGCGAAACATTCGAAAGCCTCAGTTATGCGATTGAAACCCCGACCGTCCTGGATGTGGTCGAACGCCTACTGGGTGAATCTGCGCCGGAAGGGCAGCCCTGGCTGGGTATCGCCGTGCTCAAGGACGAAAGCTTTGCCGGACTTCAGGATTTGTATGATTTCCCGGATGGCCTGTATGTCAGCCATGTGATCGAGGATAGCCCGGCCTATCTTGCCGATATCCGCAGAGGTGATATCATTACAGCAGTGAACGGTGAGCCTGTCCGCCTCCACCAGAGCCTGTCCTCCATCCTGGCCCAGCATGAGCCAGGTGACCAGCTCACTCTGGGCATCTATCGCCGCTCCGACAAGCAAACTTACGCCATCAAAGTCTACCTGAAGGAAGCCAATGACTGAAAAAGAACGGGCAGCGGCGATTGTCGCCGCCCTGGAACAGCGCTACCCGGACGCCCTTTGCACCCTCGATTATCGCTCAGCCCATGAATTACTGGTCGGTGCGATCCTGGCCGCCCAATGCACCGACTACCGGGTCAATCTCATCACCCCCGCCTTGTTCGAGCGTTACCCGACCCCACAGGCTTTCGCGGAGTCGGAGCGCTCGGAATTGGAGAACATGATCCGCTCCTGTGGCCTGTTCCGCAACAAGGCCAAGGCGATCCAGGCTGCCTGTGCGGCTCTGGTGCGTGACCACGACAGCCAGATGCCAGACACCCGCGAGGGTTTGACCCGTCTGCCCGGTGTGGGCCGCAAAATCGCCAACCTGATCCTGGGCGACTGGTTTGGGCGCCAGGCCGTTGTTGTGGATACCCATTGTGCGCGGATTTCCCGCTTGCTTGGCTTGACGGACCAGACGGATCCGGCTGCAATCGAACGGGACCTCGTCGCTGTCCTGCCTCCGGACAAACACACTGCCTATGGCCACCTCATCGTCGCGCATGGCCGTGAGATCTGCATCGCGCGCCGTCCTGACTGCCACAGCTGTCCCCTGAAACCCTTGTGTCGCCATGGCCGGACTGCTTGAGACCCCGGTCACCGCCATCCATGGCGTAGCCGGCAAACGGGCCGCCATGCTCGCACGGCTGGGCATCACGACCTGGTATGACTTGGTCACCTGGTATCCGCGCGATTTTGAGGACTGGAGTTCTGACCTGACCATTGCCCAGCTGGCAGATGGACAGGAGCAGTCTTTCGTCGCTGTCTTTTCGGGCAAAGTCCAGACCCATCGCAAAGGTCGCCTCACCATTTTGCGCGGTGTTTTCCGCGATCAGACCGGTGCCATCCGGGCCGTGTGGTTCAATCAGCCCTGGATCCCGGACCGGCTCGTCTCTGGCGAAACCTATCGTTTGTTTGGCAAAGTCAAGCGCAGTGCAGGCCAGTTCACGATCCAGAGTCCAGCCTTTGAACCAGCTGAACCAGACAGCACCGGTCAGCTGCGACCGGTCTACCCGCTGACGGAAGGCCTGACCCAGGGCGTCCTCCGCAGCCTGATCCAGCCATTGTTGCCCAAGGTGATCAGTCATCTGCCAGAGCCTTTGCCAGACTGGATCCGGCGCGATTACCACCTGTGTGCGATCGATTTTGCGTTGTCGCGGATCCACCAGCCATCCAGTCTCGAGGAAGCTGACCTGTGCCGGTCCCGTCTTGTCTTTGAGGAATTATTCCTGCTCCAGACCGGACTTTTCCTGCTGCGCCGGGCGCGCCAGAACAGCCAGGCCGCCTTGCCGGTGCTGCCAGATGCAACGACCGAAGAACGGGTCAAGCACGTCGAAGAGGCCCTGCATTTCCGGTTGACCACTGCCCAGCAAGGGGCTCTGGCCGATATTCGCCGTGATTTGCGGCGCGACCAGCCGATGAATCGCCTCGTCCAGGGGGATGTCGGCTCGGGCAAGACGGTGGTAGCAGCCCTGGCGATGCTGGAAACCAGCCTCTGCGGCTATCAGGCTGTCCTGATGGCACCGACGGCCATCCTGGCGTCTCAGCATGCCCAGACGCTGGCCAGGCTGCTGGCGCCCAGTGGTGAAACGATCGCCCTTTTGACGGGTGCCACACCTGTCGCTGAGCGCAAGCGCATCCTGGCCGGCCTTGAGAATGGGACAATCCGGCTCCTGGTCGGGACTCATGCTGTGATTGAAGACAAAGTGACCTTCTGCAACCTGGCCCTGACCATCACGGACGAACAGCATCGTTTCGGCGTCAGGCAGCGTTTCCGCCTCAACCGCACCGAAGAAGCGCGCAGCCTGTCGCCGCATGTCCTGGTCATGTCTGCCACTCCGATCCCACGCACCCTGGCGCTGATCCTCTATGGTGACCTGGACATGTCAGTCATCGACCAACTTCCCACTGGGCGCGAACCCATTGCCACCTATACGGCAAGGACTGGCGACCGAAGCAGGGTGGAGGACCTGGTGCGCCGCCAGATCCAGACCGGCCGGCAGGCTTACGTCGTCTGTCCGATGATTGAAGAACAAGCCTCGCTCGACCTCGAGTCTGCCATCCAGACGTACAATCGCCTGGCTCAGGAAGTTTTTCCGGACTTGAGCGTCGGCCTTTTGCATGGCGGCCTCAAACCAGCGGCCAAAGATGCCGTCATGGCTGATTTTGCAGCCGGTCACATCCAAGTCCTGGTCAGCACGACCGTGGTCGAAGTTGGTGTGGACAATCCCAATGCCACCCTGATGGTCATCGAAAATGCCGAGCGTTTCGGTTTGTCCCAGCTGCACCAGCTGCGTGGCCGGATCGGGCGCGGATCCCACAAATCCTACTGTATCCTGATCAGCGACAGCGACGATGATCTGGCCCGGCAGCGCCTGCGCACCTTGTGCCAGACGACCGATGGCTTTGAAATCGCCCTCAAGGACCTCGAACTGCGCGGCCCGGGTGATTTTTTCGGGACCCGCCAGCACGGCTTGCCTGCCCTCAGGCTGGCCAATCTCTATCGCGACCGCGAGTTGCTCAGTCAAGCCCAGGAAGCAGCCCGGACCGTGTTCGAGCGCGACCCGGACCTGGCACGTGACGAACACCAGGGACTCGTCCGTGCCATCGAACGCCATTTCGGATCAGCGTTGCCACATGTCCAGCTCTGATTTCCAAGGAGGATAAACGCTTGCCCAGAATCATCAGCGGCCGCGCCGGCGGCATCCCGCTCGTTGCGCCCAAAGGCCAGGATACCCGCCCCACTGCCGACAAGACCAAGGAAGCCTTGTTTTCCATCCTGGCGCCATCGCTGCCGGATTGTGCCTTTCTCGACCTGTATGCCGGCACGGGCCAGATCGGGCTGGAGGCGGCCAGCCGAGGTGCCCGTGAAGTCGTCCTGGTTGAACAAGCCCGGGCAGGGCTTTCCGCCATCGCCGCCAATCTGGAAAAAACCCGCCTGTCTGACGTGACCCGAGTCCAGCATGGATCTGCCTTTTTGGCTGTACGCCAGCTTCTTGCCAGCGGCCAGACCTTCGACCTGATCTTTCTAGATCCGCCTTACCGCCAGGCCATCGCCGATTTTGAACGCCTGGCCCCGGACTTGGTCCGGCTCCTGGCCCCTGGCGGCCGCATCATCCTTGAACATGATGCCAAATCCCAAGCTCCGGATTTTGTCACGGAATTGAAACGTACGAGAAGTTGTCAGTACGGAACGGCCATGCTATCCTTTTATCAAGTCTGAAAACCGTGACGGATCAGGCTTCCCCAGCGCCAAGCTGAGTTTTGTATCAAGCCCAACCAGGGGAGACCGATGGCTGTTTTTATCTATCCAGGCAGTTTTGATCCATTCACCAATGGTCATTACGATATCGCGCGTCGTGCGGCTGGTCTTTGCGACCAGCTTTTTGTCGCCGTGATGGTCAACAGCCGCAAGCGATATCATTTCACAACCGAAGAGCGGGTCGCAATGGCCCGGAGCGTCCTGAAAGACATTCCCAACATCATCGTCGAGTCACATAGTGGCCTGCTGGTTGATTTTTTCGCAGCCAAGAAAGCGCGCGCTGTCGTCCGCGGTCTCAGGAGCGAATCCGACTTCCGCTTTGAAGCAGAGCTGGCAGCTGCGAATAAGCTGCTCCTGCCAGCCTATGAGACCTGCCTGTTGCCCTGCCGGATCGACCTGGCCTTCAACAGCTCCTCGATCGTGCGTGAAGTTGCTGCCTACGGCGGCGATATCACTCACATGGTCCCGCCGGTCCTTGCGCCTCTCATCATGGAGCGCCTGAGGAAAACCGACCCCCGGGACACTGCACCCTAACGTCTTCAGAGTGGAGGAAACTCTCTGATATGATCCATTCACCCCATGCTGACTATGCCCAGAACCAGGATATCGAATCCCTTCTTGAACGGCTCGAAGGCCTGGTGATTTCTGCCCGGTCTGTTCCGTTTTCCGATAATTGCATGGTTGACCGCGAGGAAATGCTCGTCCTGATCACCATGATCCGCGATGAACTGCCTGGTGAACTCAAGCAAGCTAAATGGCTGCTCGAGCAGAACCGCCAGTTGATCGCCGAGGCGAGGAAAGAAGCCGAGACCATCATGCGCGATGCCGAAGCTCGCATGTCCCGTATGATCGATGAGCACGAAATCACCCAGAAAGCACGCCTCCAGGCCGCAGATCTCCTGGAAAAATCCAACCAGGCCGCCCAGAAAATCCGTTCGGGGTCGATGGATTATGCCAGGAAGCGCCTCGGCGAGATCGAGGACCAGCTCGCTGCCATGCTCGCCATGGTCCAGCGCAACAAGAAAGACCTCATGTAGGGCAGTACAGTCCTCTTTGCCAGCTGAGAAAAGGCCGTCACGGGTTTCGTGACGGCCTTGGTTTTATGCATGGGTTCAATCAGAGCGGATGTTTCAGGCCAGCCTAGTCAGACCTTTTCGATCCAGCCGTATTCGTCGGGCTGGATGCCATACTGGACCCCGGTGATGATGTCGTAGAACTTCTGCGACAAGGGTCCGATCTTGCCATCATTAAAGGTCATCACATCGTCTTTGTAGCGCAACTCGCCGACGGGTGAAATGACAGCAGCTGTTCCGGCACCAAAGACTTCGCTGACCTGGCCGGATTTGACCAGGGATATGAGTTCATCGATGGCGATTTCGCGTTCTTCCGATTCAATGCCAAGCCGCTTGGCCAGCTCGAGGACCGTTCGGCGGGTGATGCCGGGCAGGATGCTGCCATTGAGGGCCGGGGTGACGAGCTTGCCGCCGATGACAAAAAAGACGTTCATCGAGCCAACTTCTTCAATGAAACGGCGATGGACCCCGTCGAGCCAGAGGACCTGGACGTAGCCGGTTTTGTAAGCTTTGGCCTGGGCGATCAGGCTGGCGGCATAATTGCCAGGAGTCTTGGCATAGCCAGTGCCGCCTTTGACGGCGCGGACATATTCTTCTTCAACGTAGATATTGACCGGGGCCAGTCCCTGGGGATAATAGCGGCCAGACGGGGAGAGGATGATCATGAAGCGGTAGGTGTGGGCTGGCCGGACCCCGAGATAGGGGTCGGTGGCGATGATGAACGGCCGGATATAGAGGGAGGTGCCGTCAGCTGTCGGGATCCAGTCCTGTTCGATCTTGAGCAGCTCTTTCAAGGCATAGAGACAGAAGGCTTCGTCGATTGGCGGGATGACCATGCGGGCATTCGAGATGTTGACCCGTTGGAAATTCAGCTGGGGCCGGAACAGATTGATGGAGCCGTCAGAGGTCTTGTAAGCTTTGAGACCTTCGAAAATCGCCTGGCCGTAGTGGAAGACCATGGCAGAAGGCTCGAGGCAGATCGGGGCGTATGGTTCGATGCGCGGGTTGATCCAGCCTTGACCTTCCACATAGTCCATGCTGAACATGTGATCGGTAAAGATCTGGCCAAAACCGAGTGGGGCATCGGCAGCAGGTTTTTGCTTGAGTTTGCTGGCCCGGGTGACTGAAATAGCTGGAAACATGATTCGTCAACTCCCTTTCGCAGCGAGTGCGCCGTGTGGTGCAAAATGGACGGACTACACTTGCAATTTTACCGTTCATTATAATACTCATTTCGAGCGCTGGGCAATCGGTTGCCAGGATAGCTTGTGCTATAATCGAAACAGAATTGACTGATTTCTGCTGATTTTCTGGACAGGAGCCCTTTCATGCCTGCATTTAGGATTGCCCCCGACATGAAGCCCTGCGGTGACCAGCCACAGGCGATTGACCAGCTCGTCGCAGGCCTGGAGCGGGGTGACCGATTCCAGACCCTGCTCGGTGTCACCGGATCGGGCAAAACCTTCACCATGGCCAACGTGATCAAGCGCGTCCAGCGCCCGACCCTGGTCATCGCCCACAACAAAACCCTCGCCGGCCAGCTGACGGCTGAATTCAAGGCGTTTTTCCCCGACAATGCCGTCGAATATTTCGTCAGCTACTACGATTATTACCAGCCGGAGGCCTACATTCCGGCAACCGACACCTTTATCGAGAAAGACTCTGCAATCAACGACGAAATCGACCGCCTGCGCCATTCAGCGACAGCCTCGCTCCTGGAGCGGCGTGATGTCATTGTTGTGGCCTCGGTTTCCTGCATCTATGGCCTGGGTGACCCGGAGGACTACAAGAGCCTGATGGTGAATCTGCGGCCGGGCATGGCCAAGGATCGCGACGCGGTCATCCGTGAGCTGATCGACATCCAGTACGTCCGGAACGACTTTGACACCCGGCGCGGCACCTTCCGGGTCCGTGGCGATACACTCGATATTTTTCCGGCTTCGGCCGAGAATGTCATGACCCGGGTGACCTTTTTCGGTGATGAAATCGAGAAAGTCGTTGAAATCGACAGCCTGACTGGCCGTGTCCTGAACACACGCAACTATGCCTCGATTTTCCCGGCCAGCCATTATGCCACCACCGACCTGAAAATGAAAAAAGCTGTCCTTTCGATCCAGGAGGAACTGGAAGAGCGGCTCCGGGAACTGCGGGACCAGGGCAAGCTGGTCGAGGCGTACCGCCTGGAACAACGCACCCGCTATGATATCGAAATGCTGCGCGAAACGGGCTTTTGCAAAGGCATCGAGAACTACTCGCGCCATTTGTCAGGTCGTGCACCAGGCGAAGCCCCCTTCACCCTGATCGACTTTTTCCCCGATGATTTCATCCTGATGGTCGACGAGTCACACGTCACGATCCCCCAGGTCGGGGCGATGTATAACGGCGACCGTTCGCGCAAGCAGGCGCTGGTTGACTTTGGTTTCCGCCTGCCGTCTGCCTTTGACAACCGTCCGCTCCGGTTTGAGGAATTTGAGAGAAAAATCGGCCAGGGTGTCTTCGTCAGTGCCACGCCCTCGCGCTATGAGGCCGAGCACGCCAGCACAGTGGTTGAGCAGATCATCCGGCCGACCGGCCTGGTCGATCCGTCGATCAGCATTCGTCCCGTCGATGGCCAGATCGAAGACCTGCTCGCCGAGATCCACACGGTCAATTCCCGTGGCGAACGGACGCTCGTCCTGACCCTGACCAAGAAAATGGCCGAAGACCTGACGGGATTTTTCAAAGACGAAGGTCTGCGGGTCAAATACCTGCACTCGGATATCGATACCGTCGAGCGCCTGAAAATCCTGCGCGACTTGCGCCAGGGCCAGTTCGACGTCCTGGTCGGCATCAATCTGTTGCGGGAAGGCCTCGACCTGCCGGAGGTCTCCCTGATCGCCATCCTCGATGCTGACAAAGAGGGCTTCCTGCGATCGACGACCTCGCTGATCCAGATCATCGGCCGGGCGGCCCGCAATGTCAACGGCCATGTCATCCTCTATGCCGATGATGTCACCGAATCGATGCACCAGGCGATCATCGAGACCAACCGGCGCCGCAGCATCCAGGAAGCTTACAACCGTGAGCACAACATCACGCCCCGCTCGATCGAAAAAGCGGTCCGGGCTGTGGTCGACACCGTGGTCGATGCTGCCGAGGAAGCAGGTCTCGATGAACAGGCGGCCGATTCGCTCCTGGAGCACAAACTGGACCGACTCAAACCGGAGGAACTGGCCCGCATGGCAGTCAAGATCGAAAAAGACATGAAAGATGCCGCGAAGAAGCTGGCATTCGAAGAAGCCGCCCAGCTCAGAGACCTGCTGGTCCTGATCCGCGGCAAGATAACCTGAGCAGTTTGAGCAGACGGCTTGCGTGGCCTGGCGCACGCAAGCTGACAGGAAGATGGCATCTAAGAACCGTTCGCTATGATATAATCAGTTCACAATTCGACTGCCTGGCAGCGCTTGTTGCAGATCCTTCCAGGCGGTCGCCAATGAACAAGGAGGAACCCTTATGACTTTGGCTCAGGAACGCTACACCCGCTGGACAACGGACCCCCATTTTGACGAGTCAACGCGCGCCGAACTCGTGGCGCTTGCCCAGGATGAAAAGGAAATCGAAGACCGCTTCTATATGGACCTCGAGTTTGGCACCGCTGGACTGCGCGGTGTCCTGGGTGCCGGTACCAACCGGATGAACCTCTACACTGTCGCCCGGGCCTCCGAGGGCTTTGCCCGTTTCCTCGCCAGCCAGGGCGAGGTGACCAAGGCACGCGGCGTGGCTATTTCCTATGATTCGCGCCTGTTTTCGCGCGAATTTGCCGTCCTGTCCGCCCGGATTTTTGTCACCCACGGGATCAAGGTCTACCTCTCCGACGAACTGCGCCCTGTGCCGATGCTGTCCTTTGCCATCCGCCACTTCCGCACAGCTGGTGGCGTCATGATCACGGCCAGCCACAACCCGGCCAAATACAACGGCTACAAAGCCTACGGCGAGGACGGTGGCCAGCTGCCTCCAGAAGCAGCCACGGTTGTCAGCGACGTCATGAACTCGATCGAGGATTTCCCGCCGCTTTTGAATTGCCTCAGTGAAGAAAATGCCCGTGCAACCGGCCTGTGGCAGGATTTTGGCGAAGATCTCGACACAGTCTATACCGCCATGCTGGAAAAGCTGGCGATCAACCTCGAGGCCGTCCAGCGCCACCGTGACCTCAAGATCGTCTACACGCCCCTGCACGGCGCCGGCAATAAGCCTGTCCGTCGCATTCTGTCCCGGATTGGCTTTACCAATATCCTGGTCGTTCCGGAGCAGGAGCTGCCGGATGGCCATTTCCCGACCGTCGCCTTCCCCAATCCGGAAGAACGCTCCGCTCTGGCCATGGCGATCGAGCTGGCCCAGAAAGAAGGCGCCGACCTGGTGATCGCGACCGATCCTGACGCCGATCGCACCGGTGTCTGTGTCCGCACCAGCACGGGTGACTACCAGGTCCTGTCTGGCAACCAGATCGGCCTGTTGCTGATGGAATACATCCTGTCTGCCAAGAAGAAATCAGCCACACTGCCGGACCAGTCATTTGTCGTCACGACCATTGTCTCGACCAAACTGACCAAACGCATCGCCGAGGCTTATGGTGTCTCGTTGTTCGAATGCCTGACCGGCTTCAAGTTCATTGCCGAGCTGATCAAGCAGCACGACGAATTCGGCCCGATGCACTACCAGTTCGGCTTTGAGGAGAGCTTTGGCTATCTCGCCGGGACCGACGTCCGGGACAAGGACGCCGTCGTCGCCAGCATGCTGATCGGTGAAATGGCCGCCTCGGCTGCCGATGAGGGCAAGACCCTCTATGACCTGCTGCAGGAGATTTTCCAGCGCTATGGCTATGCGGCGGAGAAGACCATCTCGATCACCCTCGAAGGCAAGGCTGGCATCGAGAAGATCAAGTCCGGCATGGCCTATCTGCGGGCCAATAAGCAGCTGGGTGTGCCTGGTGTGCCCGTGCGGGCCGTACGCGATTACAAGTCACTCGACCGGATTGTGCTGGCGGATGGCTCGAGCACCCCGATCGAAATGACCCCGTCCGACGTCCTGCTCTATGAGCTCGATGGCATCGACTGGTTCTGCATTCGTCCCTCGGGCACCGAGCCCAAGATCAAAATCTATTTTGGCATCTACGGCGAAAACCAGGCCGAGAACGAAGCCACCCTGAACCAGTTGCGAGAGCAGGTCGAAGGCTATCTGCGCGAACACCTCTGATCTTTGCGCACGTGGCCTTTACACACCTCCACCTTCATACCGAATACAGCTTGCTCGATGGGGCGATCCGGATCAAAGACTTGCCGGATCGCCTGCTTGAGCTGGGCATGGATGCCTGCGCGATCACCGATCACGGTGTTCTCTTCGGCACCGTCGACTTCTACAATGCCCTGATTGCCAAGGGTATCCGGCCGATCCTGGGTTGCGAAGTCTATGTCGCCCCCCGCAGCCACACGGACAAGGAAGGTAGCCTCGACAAGGAACCGTCGCATCTGATCCTGCTGGCTGAAAATCAAACCGGCTGGCAGAACTTGATGAAACTGGTTTCGATCGGCTTTATTGATGGCTTTTACTACCGGCCGCGCATCGACCATGACTTGCTGCGCCAGCATTCGTCAGGATTGATTGCCCTCTCCGCCTGCCTCGGCGGGGAAATCCCCGGCGCGCTTCTGGAGCACGACCGCACGCGGGCTGTCCAACTGGCCCAGACGTACGATGAGCTGTTCGGCCGGGGCAATTTCTACCTCGAGCTGCAACACAATGGCATCCCGGAACAGGCCCTGGTCAACACGCAGCTGATCGAGATCAGCCGTGAAACCGGCATTCCACTGGTTGCCACCAACGATTGCCATTATCTCATGCCGGACGACGCCCATGCCCATGAGGTCCTCTTGTGCATGCAGACTGGCAAGCGCATGAGCGATCCCGACCGCATGCGCATGCAGTCGGATGCGTTCTACCTCAAATCGCCCGCAGAGATGGCCGCGGCTTTTTCGGCCCTGCCGGAGGCGATCGCCAACACCGAACGCATCGCCGCCCGCTGCCAGGTCAAACTCGACTTTGACACCATCCACCTGCCTGCCTTCGCCACACCTGGCGGCATGCCCAATACCGACTACCTCGAACAGCTCTGCCACCAGGGCCTCGAAGAACGGCTGCAACTGCCAACGAATCTTCCGCGCGAAGCCTACGAAAAACGGCTCGCCTATGAACTATCGGTGATCAATCGGATGGGTTATACCGATTATTACCTGATCGTCTGGGATTTCATCCGTTTTGCCCGTGAAAGCCAGATCATGGTTGGTCCAGGCCGTGGTTCTGGCGCTGGATCGCTGGCCGCCTATTGCCTGAAAATCACCAACATCGACCCACTTAAGTATTCGCTGATTTTCGAGCGCTTCCTCAATGCCGACCGGGTCAGCATGCCTGACTTTGACATCGACTTCTGCTATGAGCGGCGGCCGGAGGTCATCCGCTACGTCACGGCCAAATACGGCCAGGACCGGGTTGCCCAGGTGATCACCTTTGGCACCCTGGCTGCCCGGGCCTGCATCCGCGACGTCGCCCGCGCCCTCGATGTCTCCTATGCCGAAACCGACCGCATTGCCAAATTTGTCCCCGGCATGCCCGGCATGACCCTGGCCAAGGCGCTCGAACTAAGCAAAGAATTGCGCAAGGATTACGACGAAAACCCGGTGACGCGCCAAGTGATTGACCTGGCCCGCCGTTTCGAAGGCATGCCACGCCATGCCTCGACCCATGCAGCTGGCGTCGTGATTTCCAGCGAACCCCTGACCAACCTGGCTCCTTTGTCCAGAAACGAGGACTCCATCGTCGTCCAGTACTCAAAAAACAACATCGAGCTGATTGGCCTTCTGAAGTTTGACTTCCTCGGCCTGCGCACCCTGACGGTCATGCAGGACACAGCCGCCATGGTGGCGAAAGACCACCAGGTCGTGATCGATTTCGATACTCTGCCAATGGATGACCGGGCTGTCTATGCCATGATCAGCGAAGGCAACACCGAGGCGGTGTTCCAGCTGGAAAGTGGCGGCATGACCAGCTTCATGAAAGAACTGCGTCCCGAGTCGCTGGAAGACATCATCGCTGGTATTTCCCTCTACCGGCCCGGCCCGATGGACCAGATCCCGCAGTATGTTGCCGCCAAGCACGACCCGGCCAAGATCCGTTACGACCATCCCTTGCTCGAACCGATTCTCAACGTCACCTATGGCTGCATTGTCTACCAGGAACAGGTCATGCAGATCGTGCGCGACTTGGCTGGCTTCTCGATGGGCCAGTCCGACAATGTCCGCCGCGCCATGTCAAAGAAGAAACCGGCCGAAATGGCCAAGTACAAGAACTTGTTCCTGTATGGTGGTGTGGATGAAAAAGGCAGCGAGGTCGCTGGTGCTGTGGCGCGCGGCGTCGATCTCGAAACAGCGGAAAAGATTTTTGACGATGTCATGGCTTTTGCCGGCTACGCGTTCAATAAATCACACGCAGCCGCCTATGCCGTCGTCGCCTATTACACGGCCTGGCTCAAATATTATTACCCGGTTGAATTCATGGCCGCGATGCTCAACAGCTACCTCGGTAACCTCGGCCAGGCTGCCGCCTATGTCCGAGTCTGCCGCAAACTCGGCATCGAGGTCCTGCCCCCCGACATCAACGCCAGCCAGGCCCGTTTCACCACCGAAAACGGCAAAATCCGCTTCTCCCTGGCTGCGGTGAAAAATGTTGGCGAGGCAGCAATCCGGACCGTGCTCGAGGACCGCGCCACGAACGGCCCTTACACCTCCTATGGCGATTTCCTGCGCCGGGCCAGCGCCTCCGACCTCAACCGCAAAATGATCGAGAGCCTGGTCCGAGCCTCGGCCTTTGATGGATTCGGTATCGCACGCTCACAGCTGGTCGCTGTGCTCGACCCTTTTATGACCCAGCTGCAAAATGCACGCCGCCAGAGCATGGCAGGCCAGCTCAGCCTGTTCGGCATGGACGTTGCTGCTTCCGGCAGCACGGAAGCAGAACCGAATTACCCCGCTCTGCCGGAATTTAGTCCGGCTGATCTGCTGGCGATGGAGAAGGAGATGCTGGGACTCTATGTAACCGGCCATCCGCTCGATGAATATCGTGGTGCAATCAATGCCCTGGCCACACACGATAGCAGCGCCCTGGCGCAGCATGAAGGCGACGAAGAGATCGGCGCGCTGGCACTGAACGCGCGCGACCAGGACAAAGCCATTATTGCTGGCCTGGTCGTCGCACGCAAAGCCCGGACGACCCGCAACAAAGAAGCCATGGCCATCCTGACTTTTGAAGATCTGGCTGGTACTTGCGAAGTCCTGGTATTTCCCCGTGTCTATGCCCAGTACGGTGGCCTGCTCCAGGAAGGCCAGCCCGTTCTCCTCGGCGGACGGCTCAGCCTGCGCGACGATGACACGCCCAAATTCATCGCCGAACTGGCGCTGCCCTTGACCCCGGACCTGACCCGCCGTCCGGCAGAATTCACCCGGTATTTAGGTGCTGGCAATGCTTCAGCCGGCGATCGCAACCCAACAGGTCCGGTATCTGGCCGCACGGCCAATCGGGACAGCCGTCCAAGTACAGACACTTCCAGCAGCGGTGCCGCCGCTAAAACCCTGGCCATCCGCTATTGGGGCGAAAAGGATGATGCCGGGTACAACCGGCTACTGGCCATGCTGCGCTTTTTCAATGGCCCCATGCGGGTCAAAGTCTATCTGGGAACCAGCCGGACCGGCTATGAGCTGCCAGCTGACTGCTGGGTCGAAGCTGACGACAAAATCCTGCTGGAAATTGCCCGCAGATATGGTATGGCCAACATCGCCTTGCTATAATGAAGTGTCTGTGCTGGCTGCTGTCTGGCCTGATTTTTTGCAATCGATCGATCAAGGAGATGCAAAACCCATGGATGAACAAAAGGTTATCCGGAACATTGGCGTTCTGACGAGTGGCGGGGATGCCCCAGGCATGAATGCAGCCATCCGTGCTGTCACCCGCACCGGCCTGTATTATGGCTACCGGGTCTATGGCATCCGGCGTGGCTATCATGGCCTCTGGCGCGGTGATATTGAGGAATTGAACCGATCCTCGGTCTCGGAAAAGCTTCAGCGGGGAGGGACCTTCCTGATGACAGCCCGGTCCAAGACCTTTCAAACGCCCGAGGGAGTTGACCGGGCGATCGAAATGGTCAAGGTATTCAACCTCGATGCCATTATTGCAATCGGCGGGGATGGAACTTTCAAGGGTGCACGTGATCTGGCCCGCAAAGGCATCCCGGTCATTGGCATCCCCGGCACGATCGACAACGACATCGCCTGCTCGGATTACACGATCGGTTATGACACGGCCATGAACACGGCCATGGAAGCCATCGACAAATTGCGTGACACGGCTTCGTCTCACGAGCGCTGCAGCGTCATCGAGGTCATGGGCCGCGCAGCAGGCTATATTGCGCTCAATGTCGGTATCGCCACCGGTGCTGAGGTCGTCCTCATCCCTGAGAAACCCTTTGACTTCAATAGGGACGTGCTCAAGGCCGTTCTTGATGGCCGCAACCGTGGCAAGCATCACTTTATCGTTGTGGTCGCCGAAGGCGCAGCCAAGGCCGACGAAATCGCCCGCCAGATTGAAACACTGACTGGTATCGAGGCCCGCGCAACCATTCTCGGCCACCTCCAGCGTGGTGGCAGCCCTACCCTGCGTGACCGCCAGATGGCCAGCCTGATGGGCTTGCATGCTGTGGAATGCCTGCGGGATGGTCGCTATAACCGGGTCGTTGCCTACAAGGACGGCAAGATCGTTGACATCGATATCGAAGAAGCACTCAACATGAAAAAGACGATCGATCCGGTCGAGCTGGAGCGTGCCATCATTCTGACATCCTGATGCCGATCTCGCCCCGCAGTCATCCTATTTAAGCAATCTGTTGCAAAGACCGTCATATCAGCTAGGTCAATCCGTGCAGGTTGGCGGTCTTTGTCAATATAGTGATTGGTCTTGAGTGTTATTTATTACATTTTGACTGGCGATGATTGACAACTCTGTCATTATATTGTAATCTGGCATCAAGCAGAAAGCTGTGTGACAGCAATCTGCCGCACAAAAGAAAACAGGCGAGGGCATCGATAAGCCTTCAGCCGACAAAGGCAAACCAGGTTAAAGCCTGGGACGCAAAGCTAAAGGGCCTCTGGGACATCTCCCGTGGCAGCCAGCTACCGAAACTGGGAGGTTTTTTAATGTCCTTTTTGTCTTCCGGCGTATCCCGCAAAGCGATCCAGGTCATCAGTGCTGCTGTTGTTCTTTCCAGCATCATCGGTATCAGCAGCGTGACAGCCCAGGCGGCTGGCATCGTCCGTGTTCATGACCAGATCGCCCAAGCCAAGGCCAAAGTCTTCGGCGAATATCCCAAAGCTGAAGTAGCCTGGCCAGAAGTCGTCCGTCCGGAAACAGTCGTGACAGAAGCTCCCCTCAAAACCGAAGCCAAAGTCAAAGCCGAGCCGGCCAAGGCAGAAGCTCCTGTTGTAAAAAAAGAACAGGCTCCAGTTGAAAAAGTCGAGCCAGCTGCCCCAGTCCAGGAAGCCCAGCCGACCCCGGCTGCCACCGTCGAAGCCGCAGCCGTCGCTGCTCCAGCTCCTGTTGCCACCGAAGCTCCTGCAGCCGTCGAGTCCACCGGTGATTATTGGACGGATGAGATCCTCCGTCTGGTCAATGAAGCCCGTGCTGCAGAAGGCCTGTCCGCCCTGACCATCAACAGCAAGGCCCAGGAAGCTGCTGCCATCCGCGTCCCGGAACTGCCCAACAGCCCCTCGCCCCACCTGCGTCCTGACGGTGCCCAGTTCTACACTGTCTTTGCTGAAGTCGGCCTCAAGCCAAAAACCGGCGGCGAAAACTACGCCATCGGCACCGCCAATGCCTATTCTCCTGAGCAGATCGTCACCGCCTGGCTGAACAGCCCAGGCCACCGCAAGAACATCATGAATGCCTCCTACAAGCAGATCGGCATCGGCCACGCCGTCATCGGAGATAAAGAATATTTTGAACAGCTCTTCATCGGCTGAGCAGATTAATAAAGACAGCACGGATAACCCTCCGGGTTTATAGACAAGCGAAAAGGCTGCCCATCAACGGGCAGCCTTTTGCATGTCAGGAGGATATGAAAGAGGCAAGTTTTATTGGTTTATTCTTGATCGACCGCCACTGCCTGGAGTTTGTATTTCCAGAAGATCAGCAGCGTGCCAGCAAGCAGAAGGACCATGAAAGCAATGACCCGGAAGGTATAGCTGTTATCCCCGGTGTTGGGCATTTCACCTGCTGCAACGAACAGGGAAGGTGCTGGCGGATCATCGGAACTGGCGAAAGTGGCTCCAAAGACAGCGACTGTAGCTGTGGTGGGTGTTGCTGTGGCTGCGGTCGTGGTCGATGCTGGCGTGGTAGCGGTTGTTGTGGGTGCTGCGGTGGTAGCAGAAGTCGTGGCTGCTGTGGTTTCTTCAGTTGTGGCCTGTGTGGTGGACTCCGTTGTTGATTCCGTTGTGGACTCGGTTGTCGATTCGGTAGTCGTTGCCTGTGTGGTGGACTCCGTTGTGGATTCAGTCGTAGACTCGGTTGTCGATTCGGTTGTGGATTCAGTCGTGGATTCAGTTGTGGACTCTGTCGTTGATTCGGTCGTCGTGGCCTGTGTCGTCGTCTCAGATGTCACTTCAGTCGTGGTTTCAGTCGTAGTGGTCGTCGCCACCGGCGCTTTCAGGACGAATGTATAATGACTGATCACGGGTATCTGTCCACCATCATTCAACGGTGCCCGGAGGCCTGAGTCAGCATTCGCCAAAGGACTGTAGTCGTAACGGTAGGCAGCCGAGCCGGCCTTGACAAGGACAGCAGAGACGATATTCGGACCTTCACCCGGATGATCACCAGAATAGAACGTCAGGTATTTTCCATCGGCAGAGACATCAAAATGAACCACATAGTCGATGCCATCGAGCTTTCCTGACCAGACATAATCGACTGGAGGATCGACTTTCTTTTCGTCAGCCAACACTGGATTGCCAGGTAAAAATGTGGGCGTCACACCACTGGCAGACGTACCTTCACCTGCTGCGGAAACAATTGAAAATAAACTGAACGAAAGAACCAATATGGAGACAAATGAGAGGTAAGTTTTCAGGAACTGTGATTTTCGTTTCATAAGATGCCCCTTTCAAATCGTAGAAATCAAAAACGAAAAAACCGGACATGTTCTGTTGACATGGCCGGTTACGCTACTGGCTCCCCTCAGGACAAGCGTCCAATTGGTCCTGAGATTCATTGCTTCCAATGACTAGATTATGGATGAAAATGATAATCGATATCAGATACGCAGGTTACGAATTGTTCTTTTCTACGATCATTACTGACAATATTGTTCCGTAAAGAGTATCCAGCCTGACCGATTTACCAGATTGCAGCATGGTATAATTCGATCACAATCCATTCAATTCCTGCCGGGCATGATCGGAGTGACTGAAATGAAAATGACCAAAAAATTCAGGATCGCAGTGGCCCTCTACGCGGTGGCCGTGCTTGCCTATGTCGGTTATTTGCTTTACGGCTATATCCAGAGTACCCAGGATCGCAACAATCTGCGTGAGCTGTCTGCCCTGGTCGATGCGGCCCAAACAGCGACAACTCAGCCATCTGAACCAGCCTCCACACAACCTTTGCCCAGCGACCCAGGCTTGCCAGCCGAAACAACACCCGAACCTTTGCCGCAAGTCCTGCCGCAGTATCAGGCTCTGTATGAACAGAACCCTGACCTGATCGGCTGGATCAAGATCGAGGATTCTGAGGTCAATTATCCGGTCATGTACACACCGCACGACCCCAATTACTACCTCTACCGCGATTTCGAAGGCAAGGACAGCAAGCATGGCTTGCCTTTTGTCGACTACCGTTCCAGCCTGGTGCCCCGGACCACCAACGTCCTGCTCCATGCCCATAACATGAAGGACGGCAGCATGTTCGCCACTCTGGCGAAGTACCAGAGCCGTTATTATTTCGAAACCCATCCAGTCGTCCAATTTGACACCCTGTACGAAACCGGTGAATACGAGATTTTTGCCGCTTTCATGACCCAAGTCTATCCAGCAGAAGCTGAGGAATTCATGTACTACCGCTTCATCCAGGCTGAAACAGAAGCCGAATTCAATGATTATGTGCAAAATGCTCTGGAGTTGTCTCTCTATGACACGGGTATCCGCCCTGAATATGGTGACCAGCTGATCACCCTCTCCACCTGCAGCTACCACGTCGGTGACGGCCGCATGGTCATCGTAGCGAGGAAAAAACCAGCCCCGGAACATGGCGCCGTGGCGTGATTATTGGGTTCTTTGACAGAATCTTTCATGGTTTGTGATTTAAAAGGAAAGGGGAGCCGTGTGGTACGACTCCCCTTTGGTTGCAGTTGGGTTCAAGCCATTGAATCTGGTTTCAGACTTCTTTCTGCTCTTTTCTGAACCAGCCATAGAGACCAAGGCCTGAGAAGAGGAGGAACATCAGCCCGCCAGCAGCAAATGGTGCATTGCTGGAGTCGCCGGTTTGCGGAATCTCACCAGCAAAAACTTCCAGAGTTGGAGGTAGTGTAGCCGATTCGACCAGCAGCGTCGGTGTTGTGCCGCCGCCACCGCCACCGCCGCCGCCAGCTGATGTGACTGTGACGGTGACCGAATCCTCGGCTGTATCTGTCAGTTCATTCTCAGCCGTGACCTCTACGCTGGCCGTGTTTATATAGCTTCCTATGCCGGTGTAAGCGACGCCATAGTCGATGACCAGGATTTCGCCAGCTTCGAGGACTTCATCCCCTTCGTCCAAGTACTGCCACAGGTCTGTGACATTGTCTTCGAGCTCAGTGATGGTGACTGGGAAAGCGCTGGTATTGGTAATGGTTATCGTGTAGTTGAATGTGCCACCAGGTGCGACTTTTGAGGTGTCATCTACTGTCTTGACCAACGTCACTGTTGGAGGAATGGGTTCTTCTTCATCATAGACAACGACAGTGACACGATCTGAAGCGGTTGCCGTTTTACCATTTCGAGCAGTGACGGTCACGCTGGCTGTGTTTTCATAACTGTCAACACCCTCATGTGTGACATCATAGGTGATGACCAGCACTTCGTCCTTGTCCAGTTCTATCTGCTCTTCCGTTAATCCAGAGAAAATGGCAGCATTGTAGGTGTCGATCAGGCTCGTGATGACAACAGGGGCGTTGCTTGTATTGGTGATCGAAACCGTGTAAGTAAAGGTGCCTGGAGCGACCTTGGAAATTGAATCCACAGTCTTGACCAGTGTCACGCTGGGTTCACTGTTGTCAACCACTGAGACAGCCTGAGTATCTTCTGCTGTGGCTGTTTTGCCCTGGGCTGAAACAGTGATCTTAGCGGTGTTGATGTAAGATCCAATTCCCGTATGCTGGACCGTATAATTGATTGTTAATTGGCTGTTTGCTGCGATCTCATCGCCATTATAAGCCGAAAGATCTTGATAGGTGTCGGTCAGTGAATCAATTGTGACCGGGAAATCGCTGGTGTTTGTAATGGTCAATGTGTAATTGAAATCGCCGCCGGGCGCATTCTTTTCGGTCACATCAACTGATTTAACCAAGGTCACAGTTGGTGCTGGCTCTTCCTGGTCATCTTCTGTCACAGTAACAGACACAGTATCACTGGCAGTTGCTTCCTGCCCAACCTCATCTTCGGCCTTGACACTGGCTTCATTCTCATATGAGCCAATAGCGGTGTGGTTGAAGGCATATTGAATGACCAAGGGTACACCGGGTTGCAGGATTTCTTCACCTGCATCCATGTAATCCCAAAGATCAACAAAGGTGTCCTGTAATTCTGTGATTTCAACGGGACCAGAACTCGTGTTGGTAATGGTCACCGTGTAGTTGAAAGCACCTTCTGATGTATCTCGAGATGTCTGGTCAACAATTTTTTCCAATGTGACAGAAGGAACGTCAGGTTCGGATGTAGTCCCCGTGTAATTAGAACGATCCGAAGCAGTGACCACATCACTACCAAAAACATCAGAGGTCACGCCGGTAGCTGTACCTGTATTCTCGTAACTTCCGATCACTGCAGTGCCAGTGGCCAGATAGATCCATGTTTCATCCAAATCCAATCTTTGATTATCATTTAAATCGCCGCTTTGATAAGTAACGAGACCCTCTTTATCATCCGTGACTTCAATTTTGCCGAGTGATACATTGCCGGTGTTGCGAACCGTATAATTCCAAGTTATCTGTGTGCCTTCGGGAATGCTTAATCCATCAGATCCGTTTGTGGTTTTCACAATTGAGATCGCGGGGGCGGCTTCGTTATAACGGACTAATGCTTCTTGAAGTTGGTTGTCCTGAGAACCACCTGTACCAAGAGAAACATGATAGGGTGAACCACTGATAGAGCCAGCACCTGTTTTATCAGGTCCCCAGGCAATTCCTTCTTCAGGATTGAAATCATAACCAGCAGCAATATGGGCACTGAATAAGATCACGACATCTGTGGCAGTGCCAGTCCAGGAGACAGTAACAGAATAGGTGCTGTTACCAGTCGCCGAACCAGTTAGACTTGGACTGGATAGACTGAGACCAGTTATTGTACCATTTCCGTAAACCTTAAAAGTACGATCACCAAAGATAGCTTCATAGGCGCTTTCTTTTTCGGAAGCAAGACCACTGTTTGGAATTGACGCTGTGACTGTAGAACCATCAAAATCATCTGGATCTAAACCAATCCATTTCCATTCGTCATCCCAGTTCTGACCTGCGATCCTGTCAGCAGAACTCATGGCCTGATCCCAGCTGGTCAGGAAATCATAAGCATATTTCCCGCCTTTGGTAAAATCATAGTTGATTGTTACAGACTGCGCTTCACTACTGTCAAGCCCCCTGAGGACGATTCGTTGAGGGACTGACATACCTTCATAGTAAGTGGACTTGTTTGCCACGAGATTGCCAGTGATCCATTTCTTGTCATCGTTGGCAAATTGGTTGAACGTATCGGATGCAGCGAGGATCGTTACTGGAAACAGCGAAATTACAAATGCGATGATCAGGCTGAAAATAAGGACTTTGTTATACCGATGAACGGGTTGATGTTTTGTCATCTTTTCTCACCTTCCTACATAGAAAATTCAATCGATTTCAGGCGTGCTAAATCAAACTATTTGCATCTTTCTCGATGGAGAATACTCAAGTTCAGTCTGACCACCTCCAGATGATCGATAACACCTCGTGTCAATCTTTATTGGTAACTGGTCCCTGCCGTGCAGTTTTTTTTGGCCAGTGTATGGACTAGGTTTGTTCAGTTCTTGCGCCCTGCTCTCCTCCGTCGTGTTTAAATACAAAAAACCGACCCCAAATAAAAAAAGGTCGGTTACGCTACCGGCTCCACTCAGGAAAAGCGTCCAAATACTCCCTGAGTTTCACAGCCCCCATTTAGGTTGTGTTCCAAATTAAATAGAGTCGTTTTTCGTGCGTTTTGTTACACGAATATTGCAGGCGGCAAAAATATTACAGGTTCATGTCATAATTGTATAGGTTAGATGTCATATTTACAATATGTCTAGCGATTAAATTCGATTTGTGCTTTTATTTTGCTAGTGCCAATAAAACTATAGCTAAATCATGATAATGAAATGCTGTGTTTTAATAATGACGATGACCTCGCAAAAAGCTTGATTTAGCTATCGTTTTATTGTATAAGTACGATCATTCTGCGAAACACGACGTGTTTTTGCCGGCTGGAACGATTATTTGTTCCACGTTGTTAAATTTGTCCTCTGAAAGGAACCAGACCCTTGAAGAATGCCGCCCCCACCCAGATCCGCCCTCGAACCATCCTTATGCGCATTTTTTTGACAACAGGGATCCTCATCCTTGCTATCTTGAGTCTACACCTCCCCGTTGTTTCAGCCGAGACTACAACGTCAGGCGTCAGCCCAGTTGACAACTGGATTGCCGAAGCCAAAGACGCTGTGTGGGGTGAATATCCCACCGTCCAGGATCCGTGGCCGGTCCAGGACGATGCTGGAGATTTGAATAGCCTGGATCTGCCGAGCCGTTCCAATCCTCAGCAACAGATCGAACCAGAGATCACCAAACAACAGCCGGTGAGCCAGCCTGAGCCCACACTTGCAGCTACTGATATTCCGGCCGCCATTGTGCCAGTGGTCACACCAGCTCCTTCCAATGATTGGCTATCCGAATTTATCCGCCTGACCAATGCGGCCCGTGAGAAAAATGGCCTGGCGCCCCTGTCCTTGCACAGTACCCTCTGCCAGGCGGCCGATATTCGAGTCAGTGAACTGCCCGCCAGTCCGTCCCCTCATCTCAGACCCGATGGTGACGCCTTCTATACAGTTCTCGCGGATGTTAACTTGACGGCAACCTATTGCGGCGAAAACTACGCCATCGATCCGACCCAAGCGGCCACCGCTGAACAAATTGTCAACGCCTGGCTCAATTCCCCGACTCATCGCAAGAATCTATTAAATAGTTCGTTTACAGGGATCGCCTTGAGTAAAGCAGTCGTCAACGGATCGACTTATTACGAACAGCTTTTTATTGGCTGAACGAAACCCCGTTATCTTTATTCCTGATTGGCACAGAAAAAATCAGACCCTGCAATGGATCTTAGGCATCCACTGCAGGGTCTTTCAGCAAGGGGGTCCTGGCAGGTCATGCATCTGACTGCCCAGGGTTAGGTTTCTTCATGCACTAGGTTTTCATCGCCTGCTTTCTATAAAGAACAATCAGCCCGGCACCAGAAACCAGTAAAACAACCAGACCGGCGAGAGCAAAGGCATCAGGACCACTGTCGCCTGTTGTCGGCATTTCCGCACCAAAGACCACCAGGGCACCGGCGACTTCCAGTACGGTCACGGTTTCAGTGTCCGAATCGGAATCAGTCACGCCTCGAATGTCACTGATATTGACTGTTGCTGTGTTGGGATAGGTTCCTGCTGCGTCATGCTGGACGGTATAGGTGCGGCTGACGCTTTGGCCTACTTCAAGTTCCGTGCCGATCAGCTCTTGCAGATTGGCTGGTAACGGGCTCAGTTGAGTGTCGGCCAGGCTTGTGATCGAGAATTTGGTATTACCGGTATTTGTGATGGTAATGGTATAGACAAATGTCGCAGGTGCGGTGCCACTGGTCAGGTTGACGTCCTTGACCAGATCGACATCAGGTCCACCAGGAGGCGGTGGCGGAGGCGGAGGCGGAGGTGGCGGAGGCGGAGTACTGAAGAAATTGACGATCTCAGTGGCCTGTGCTGTGGCAGGCTCGGTCTGAGGATCACCCACATCATCGGCAGTGACCGTGATGGTATTGGTATGGGGTGTCAATGCTATCGTCGAACTCAGTGTCGTCGCAAATGTGAAGCCAACAGAACCAGCAGCAGGGATGTAGATTTCTTCTACATCGTTGTCCTCCAGCGCTTCAGGCAAGAGATTGCCAAAGACAGAGTCCGAAATACTGGTCACCATAACTGCAACTGGTCCGGTATTGGTGATCGTGAAGGTGAACGTGACACCTTGTCCTGTGTACGGAATCAGGTCGTCATCGACAACTTTCGTCACGGCGATGCTCAGTTCCGGCGGCTCCTCAGGATTGTAGAAACTGACTGTTTCACTAGCTTCGTCAACAACCGGATCTGTTTCAGGTTCATCAATGTCATCGGCAGTCACAACAACTGTATTATTGTGCGGATCTAAACCATCTTCTGGCTCGAGATCAATCGCGGTGTACGTGAATTCGAAATAATCATCAGGATCAGAGGATTCGAGGTAAATTTCACCACCATTCAAAGTTTCGGCTGTCGCCAGTAAATCACCAAATACGTTATCGCTGATGCTTGTGACCACGACATCGACGGGCCCCGTATTGGTGATGCGGAACGTGAAGGTCACGTCCTGTCCGGTCGCAGGAATCAAGTCATCATCGGCCACCTTGGTGACATTGATTGCGGGTTCATCAGGGGGTGGGGGAGGCGCCTGAAGAATAAATCCAAACCAGCTGATCGTAGGTAGATTTCCTGATGGCGTATCAGGAGAGTACAAACCAGAATCGGAGGCAACTGGATCATCATAGGTGAATTCATAGGTATTGACGCTGCCTTTTACGAGAACACTTTTTACAATGGCTGAACTGGCTGAGAAACTAAGCAACTGTTTTGATTCGTTTAGTGTGTATTCAATTGAATAACTGACATCATTCAGCATGACACTAATGGATCCGGTCAGGGATGATCCGCCAGTTACTTCTACTTTCCCCTGCAGATTGCTCGGTTGATAATTCCCTTCATGTAATACCGGAGTCACAGAAGCAGCGCCAACAAACGACATCGTACCTAATACAAACACCAGCATCACGAACAACGAGATGACTTTTTTCAAGGGACTACTTTTCCGTTTCATGGTATTCACCCTCCTTTCCAGGGTGCAAAAAAACCGACCTTGCCTTGAATACAAAGTCGGTTACGCTATTGGCTCAGCCAAGGAAAAGCGTCCAGATCCTTCCTTAGCTTCAATGCCCCCTTGTTGACTCTAGTATACCACAAAAATATCTAAAAAGTGCGTTGAATATGACAAAATTGCCTGTGCTTGAGTCCCCCAGTCAAGATTGTTATAATGCCCCTATGAAATTGCGATTTGAGCCCACGATCCCGAATTACCTGACGATGCTGCGCCTTGTAGCCATTCCCTTCATGGCCTGGGCGATCAGTGCCGGCGCGTCGCACAACACGCTGGCGTTTGTTTTTTTTGTCGGCATCTGGGCAACTGACATCCTGGATGGCTACATCGCGCGCCATTACAACCAGATCTCCGATTTCGGCCGTGTCTTCGACCCATTCGTCGACAAGGTTTTCCAGCTGACGACGGCCCTGACCATGACCTTGACCGGCCGTTTGCCAGCCTGGGTTCCGGCTTTCATTTTCGCCAAGGAATTCATGATGGTGATCGGGGGCTATTTCCTCCTGAAAAAGCGCAAGGTCATCGTCCAGGCCCGCTGGTATGGCAAGCTTGGAACGGTCCTGTTTGTCGCTGCGTTTGCCTCCCTGTTTGTATTGCCAGCCGACCAGCAGCATTGGGCCAATATCATCTTCATCATTCCGGTTGCCTGGGCACTGGTTGTCTACCTGCTCTATGGCATCCAGTTCATGATTCCGCATTTACGACATCAAAAAGGTAGCTAATGGACACACGTTCCCTGACCATTCTCGAATACGACAAGATCATCCAAGACCTGACAGCCCTGGCGCATTCGGCACCCGGGGCTGATTTATGTGCCGCACTCCAGCCTTCACCCGATCTGGAAACGGTTTTGGTGCGCCAGGCTGAGACCGATGACGCGGTCAAGCTGATCCTGGAAAAAGGCGTCCTCCCGTTGGGCGGCATCAGTGAGATCCGGCCCTCTGTCCACCGGGCCCGCAGCGGCTCGGTCTTGGCGATCCACGAATTCCTGCGCCTGGCGTCGTTTCTCCATGCTGTCGACAAGATCCGTCTGGCATTGCCGGAAGACGGCCCAGGGCAACGCATTGTCTTTGGCCTGATCGCCCAGCTGCGCCCCCAGCGCGCGCTGAAAATCCGCCTGGATGAGTGCATCGCTGGGGAAGAAGAGCTGCATGACTCAGCCAGCAGCCAGCTGGCCAGTCTCAGACGCCGCATCCGCCAGGCCCAGGCTGATGTCAAGGAGAGCTTGCAGCGCATCGTACGCAGCCAGGCCAAGGCTTTGCAGGAGCAGCTCGTCACCTTGCGAGGCGACCGGTATGTTGTGCCGGTCAAAGCCGAGCATCGTGGCAGTATCCCCGGCCTGGTCCATGACACCTCCGCCAGTGGATCGACGCTTTTTGTCGAACCCCTGCCAGTCGTTGAGCTCAACAACAAGATCCGCGAGCTGATGGGCCTCGAGCGTGAGGAGATCGAACGCATCCTGGTCGAATTGTCCGGTCAGGTGGCCGATTCAGCTGACCTGCTGGTCGCCAATGCCAACATCCTGGCGGAGCTAGATTTCCTGATGGCCAAAGGCCGCCTGGCCTTGAAGCAGCAGGCCATGATGCCCCAGGTCAATGACGAAGGCCGAATTTTCCTCCAGGCAGCACGCCATCCTCTGATCCCGAAAGACCGGGTCGTACCGATCCATTTCGAACTCGGGATTGCATTCAATTCCCTGATCATCACGGGTCCCAATACAGGCGGCAAAACCGTCGCTTTGAAGACCTGCGGCCTGTTCTGCCTGATGGCGATGGCGGGCCTGCAAATCCCCGCCCGCGACGGTTCCCAAGTCTCTGTTTTTGAGCAAGTCCTGGCTGATATCGGCGATGAGCAGAGCATCGAGCAAGACCTCTCAACCTTCTCATCACACATGCGCAACATCATCCAGATCACGGAGAAGGCGCAGCCCAGGACCTTGGTGCTGGTTGACGAACTCGGTTCCGGCACGGATCCGTCAGAAGGTGCCGCCCTGGCGATCTCGATCCTCGATTATCTGCGTGCGCATGGTTGCCGGACGGTAGCGACCACCCATTACAAGGAACTCAAGGGCTACGCCTTGAATACGCCGGGTGTGGAAAACGCCTGCTGTGAATTCGACAGTGAAACCCTGCGCCCGACCTATCGTCTGCTGATCGGTGTGCCCGGTGTCAGCAACGCCTTTGCCATTTCCAGCCGCCTCGGCCTTTCGGATGAAATCATCGGCCAGGCCAAGTCACTCCTGTCTGACGAAGGCCTGCGCTTTGAAGAATTGGTCAGTGCGATTGAAAAGAGCCGGGTCGAAGCCGACCGCATGCGGGAAGAAGTGACCCGGTTGCGTGAGCAGGTCCGCGAGGAACAACAGAGGCTCGAGCGCGAACGCCTCACCTGGCAGGAAAAATCAAAGGCAATCGTCCAGCAGGCCCGCGAGGAAGCCCGCGAGCTCTATGAAATGGCCCAGCTCGAAATCGAGGAACTCCTCGAACAGACGCGCAAAGCCATGAATGAGCAAGACGTTTTTGCCCGCCACCATGCGGTCAGCGTCGGACGCCAGAAAGCCCGCAGCGGCCGCAGCCGGATCGAAGGCGAAATCGGCCGGGCGACGTTGTCGGCTGGGTCAGGGAAGAGGCCGGACCAGCTCGTGGTTGGTCAGACCTATTATGCGCCTGCCCTGGAAATGACGGGCAAACTGGTCGAAGGACCCGATAACCGCGGCCAGTGCATCCTGCAAAGTGGCGCGATGAAAGTCAGCGTTCCAGCCGAAGGTCTGCGGATGCCGGGAGCGGCGTCAGATGACCTGGGTGACTGGAATGGAACAGGCCGTTCAGGGACAAGACCCAGGCTGGGGCGTGCAGATCGAGCGGGCCGATCAGGGGGCCAAACGGGCAAAGACCGCGGTGACCAAGGCCGCTCCGGCACATCGCAGGGCAAGCTGACTCTGAACCGCACCATGACCATGTCCACAGAAATCCAGTTGCTCGGCCAGACAGTCGAGGAAGCCCTGCAGACACTCGACAAATACCTCGATGATGCGGTCCTGGCCGGCATGGCCACTGTGCGCATCGTCCACGGCAAAGGGACCGGTGCCTTGCGCGCAGCAGTCAGCCAGTACCTCAAGCGCGATCCGCGCGTGAAGACCTTCCGGTTGGGTACATTTGGAGAAGGCGACAGCGGCGTCACTCTGGCTGAATTGAAGTAACGTATGGATTTGGCTGCCGTGTTATGCGGCCGAGCCAAATCCAAGGCCCGCCAACCGGTTTATGCGTCGATGGTCCCGGCGATGAAACGGCCAAACAGGGTGTGTCCCTCGAGGATGAACACTTCGGAATCCTGGCAGGTGACCTCGTCATAGGCAGGTGCGCTGCGCTTGAAAGAACCGTCACTGCTGTAGGCGGCGAAAGGGACCGGCGCATTGGTATGTGTGCGCAGGGCCAGGGGGGTCGGATGGTCCGGCAGGACCATGATCCGGTAATCTTCCCCCGTTTCCTGGTAATGCTTTTCAAGGTATTCCCAGACAGGGCCTATGATGTCGCGGTCGATCAGTTCGATCGATTTGACTTTGTTTTCGGTTTCCGCCCGATGGCCGCACTCATCCGGAGCTTCGACGTGCAGGTAGACATAATCCTGGCCGCGTTCGAATTCCATGATGGCATGCTCGGCCTTGCCGCGGAAGTTGGTGTGGATGTTTCCAGTCACCCCCGGGACTTCGACCACGCGCAAACCGGCGCAGATGCCCAGGCCGTTGATCAGGTCTACCGCGGAAATGACCGATCCCTTGATGCCATACTGTTCTGAAAGAACGGGCAGTTCAGGGCGGGTGCCCTGGCCCCAGATCCAGATCGAGTTGGCCGGGCGCAGGTCGCGCTTGACACGGGCTTTGTTGACCGGGTGTGTGGGCAGGAAGTGGGCACTCTGTTCCATCATGGCCAGGAGCTTGTCCGCACCCTCACCCGTCGGCAGATAGGAGGTGACCTTCTGGGTCAGGATATCGTGCGGCGGCACGAGCTTCATGCTGGTCGGACCATTTTTCCAGATCAGGCAGTGGCGGTAGCTTTTACCTGGATAGAACTGGAATTCTTTGGTCGCGAACCGTTCGTTGATCACCTCGATCAGACGGGCAGCTTCGTCGCTGCCGATTTCATCTGAAGAATAGTCGATCATGGTCCGCTGGCTGTACTCATCCTCGCTGGTCAGCGTGACTAGATTGGTCCGGAAAGCAACGTCGCCCGGCTCCATCTCGATCGACATGCTGATCGCCTCCAGCGGTGAGCGGCCCGTATAATAGAGCTCGGGATCATAGCCCATGACGGACATGTTTGCGGTGTCACTGCCGGGGGAAAGTGTGTCTGGAACGGTTTTGACCAGGCCAGCCGTACCCAGGCTCGCCATCCGGTCCATGTTTGGCTTTTTCGCTACTTGCAACGGTGTACGGTGTCCCAGAGCTTCAACGGGCAGATCGGCCATGCCGTCACCCAGGAAAATGATATATTTCATAACAAACCTCTCAACGTGCCCTGTGTCGGCATCGAATAATCTTGTGGCATGATTCTATCCGGAATCATTCTAGCGAAGCAGACAACTGGCCGCAATTCACTGCCTTTAATAATATGCGTTATTTCCTGCCCAGTTGCGTATCATTCGCGCTTGCCAGAGCACTGGGGGATCCGCACAATGAAACCACGCCAGAATTTATTTCATCACGCGGAGTGGGATTTGTGCGATAACGACAAATGAACATTCCATCGATATAGAAAGGTTTATCATGCCTCAATTTATCACTCGAAATCGGCAACCTGGTCGCGAAATGACATCCGGTCATGGAATGGCATCCGGTCATGGAATGACCGGTACCCCAGCCCGGATTACCGTTTTCGTCGGCGCTTACGGCAGCGGCAAATCCGAAATCAGTGTCAATTTCGCCCTCTGGCTGGCCAGAAACGTCAGGCAGGAAGGCCAACGCGTCATCCTGTGTGATCTTGATATGATCAATCCCTACTACCGCTCAGCTGACGCGCGTGCTTTGCTGGCTGACAACCAGATCGAGCTCGTTGCCTCGATGTACGCCAATACCAATGTTGATGTCCCGTCCTTGCCACCCCAGGTGTTTTCCGTGTTTGACAATCCCGACGTCCTGGCCGTCCTCGACATCGGCGGTGAAGACCTCGGTGCCCGTGTCGTCGGTTCTCTGCGCAACCGGTTGGCCGGCGAAGATTTTGCCATCAATCTGGTGGTCAATCCCTACCGACCCATGACAGGGACCCCGGAAGGCATTGCCCGCGCCGCCGCAGATATCGAGTCCGCGACCGGCCTGCGCCTTCATGGGATAGTCGACAATGCCAACTTGCTGGAGGTCGCAAACTGGCACCTGATCGAGGAGAGCTATCCGATCGTGACCGCAGGCGCCCGCCTGGCCGGTCTGCCAATTGTGTTTGCCGCGACGATGGAAGAACCAGAGTTGGCTGATGCGGCTGATGGAACCGATGGGTCCGATGTGTCCATGCAAGCGGATGTGCGAGTAGACGACAGCATCTTGGTTGATTTGCCGGTACTGAACCTTGTCCGCTCGATCCATTATCCTACTGACCGCTGATACTCGCGCCAAGTCTGACTACGCATACGGAACATTTCGTGCTTGGTTCCAGACGTGGCGCGACGGGTGGCACCCGGGATGGAACATTCTGCGAATGGGGGCCAGGGGTACGACCAAGCCTGGCACTGTGGGCGGAATGTTCCGGATTTGGGGTCGGTCCACTTTTGGGGAAAATCTGTAATGCCCTTGTCAAGTCTACAGCCGCAGGCGGTTGACGCCTCGTCGAAAATGTTCCAAAAAAGTGCTCCGACATAGCGGCGGAAATTTCCTTTCCTATGTCGGAGCACATTAGTGGAAGATCTTGGCTTGATCTGGAGAAGGCTACTGCCGCAGGCGTCTTCGGACCTCCCGGAGTTGTTGCCGTTTTGGTGCACCGACCCCGATTGTGGAAAATTCCATCCAAGGTGCCAGGACTACGGCCACCCCTGGCTCCAAATCGTGAAAATTCCGCCCGCGGGTCCACCCTTCGCGCGACCCCCTTGTTGCTTAATAAACATTTCACGATAATAAGCAAAGAACCTGCATCGCGTAAAGCTTGCGGCTTGTTCGGACAAAGCCTATAATCAGAAAAAGATTGTATACAGAGTATCCATCTAACCTCTGCTATTCGCCACGACAAGGAGACCGTATGCCCAGAACCGAATTCACAGAAGAACGATGCAAGGGCTGCGGCCTTTGTGTATCTGTCTGTCCCCAGAAGATCATCGCCCTGCAGAAGGACAAGCTGAACAGCAAAGGATTCCATCCGGCGGGTATCGTCGACATGGACCGGTGCACGGGCTGCACGCTGTGTGCGACCATCTGCCCGGACGTCGTCATCACCGTTTATCGCTAGGAGGAACGCCATGTCAAGCCGTGTCCTGATGAAAGGGAACGAAGTTATTGCTGAAGCGGCTGTCCGCGCGGGCTGCCGCCATTATTTTGGTTATCCGATCACACCCCAGACCGAGGTCATGCATTACATGGCCAAGCGCATGCCGGAGGTCGGCGGCACCATGCTGCAGGCCGAAAGTGAGGTCGCTGCGATCAACATGGTCTATGGTGCAGCCGCTGCTGGCGCCCGGGTCATGACGACCAGCTCCAGCCCGGGCATCAGCCTCAAGCAAGAGGGATTTTCCTACATCGCCGGCGCAGAACTGCCGGCTGTCGTGGTTAATGTCGTCCGTTCCGGTCCTGGCCTGGGTGGGATTCTGCCAGCCCAGGGTGACTATTTCCAGGCCACCAAGGGCGGCGGCCATGGTGATTACCGCAACATTGTCCTGGCCCCGGCCAGCATCCAGGAACTGTATGAACTGACTGTCGAAGCTTTCAACCTGGCAGACCGCTACCGCATGCTTGCGCTCGTTCTAGGCGATGGTGCGCTGGGCCAGATGATGGAGCCAGTGGCTTTCCGGGAAACCGAACCGGTCGAGCAAGTTGAAAAGCCCTGGGCCCTGACCGGCCGCAAAGGTCGTACCGAACATAACATGATCACTTCGATCTACATTGAGGCCGATGTCATGGAGGTGTTTAACGCCAAGCTCCAGGCCAAATATGCAGACGTCACACGCCGGGAAACCCGCGTTGAAACCGTCGACTGTGATGGTGCCGAGGTCATCCTGACCGCGTTTGGCCTGACCAGCCGGATCTGCCGCAATGTCATGCACCAGGCAGCCAAAGAGGGGATCAAGGTCGGGATGGTCCGTCCGATCACCTTGTGGCCATTCCCGAGCCAGACGTATGCAGACATCGCAGCGCAACCATCGGTCAAAGCTTTTCTTGATATTGAATTAAACTGTGGCCAGATGGTCGAGGACGTCCGGCTTGCTGTCAATGGTGTCAAACCCGTACATTTCCACGGCCGCACCGGCGGCAACCTGCCCACTCAGCAGGAAATCCTCGAGCTGGTCCGCCAGCTGGCAGGGAGGAGCGCGACATGAAACCAGTCTTTACCCGCACCACCGGCTTGACAGACAAGCCCTTCCATTACTGCCCCGGTTGCACGCATGGCATCATCCACCGCCTGATCGCCGAAGTCATGGTCGAGATGAACATCCTGGACACCACCGTCGGCGTCTCGCCGGTCGGCTGCACCTACAATAACTATGAATATTTCGCCTGCGACATGATCCAGGCGGCCCACGGCCGGGCACCCGCCGTCGGGACAGCGATCAAGCGCGTCCATCCGGACAATATGGTTTTCACCTACCAGGGGGATGGCGACCTGGCTGCCATTGGTGCAGCCGAGATCGTCCATGCAGCCGCCCGCGGTGAAAAAATCTCCACCTTTTTCGTCAATAACGCCATCTATGGCATGACGTCCGGCCAGATGGCCCCGACGACCCTGGTTGGCCAGGTGACAACGACCTCGCCGTTTGGCCGTCGCCCTGAATTTGAAGGATTCCCGATCAATGTCAGTGAAATGATCGCGACCTTGCGCGGTGCCGTCTATGTCGAACGCGTCGCAGTCAATGATTTTGCCCATATCAACAAGGCCAAGAAAGCCATCCGCAAGGCTTTCCGGGTCCAGCAGGAAGGATTGGGCTTTTCCATGGTCGAAATCCTCTCGACCTGTCCGACCAACTGGGGCAAAGATCCGGTTTCTTCATTGCGCTGGATGGAAGATGCAATGTTCAAGCAATACCCGCTCGGTGTGTATCGCGGGCAAGAACTGGAGGTCTGACCATGATCGATTTTTCCGTGATCATTGCCGGATTTGGCGGACAGGGCATTTTGTCCGGGGGTAAGTTCATCGCCACGGCAGCCCTGATGGAGAATCGTGAAGTATCCTGGTTCCCGTCCTATGGACCGGAAATGCGTGGCGGCACAGCCAACTGCAGCGTGGTCATTTCCGATGAGCCGATCGGATCTCCCGTCATCAACGAAGCCGATGTCCTGATCGTCATGAATGGCCCCTCGCTCGACCGTTTCATCAGCCATGTCAAGCCAGGCGGCCTGGTGATCATGGACAGTTCCCTCGTCCTGAACGTCCCGGCGCGCCGGGATGTACGCGTGTTCCAGATTCCCGCATCCACTTTGGCAGTCGAGGCTGGCAACATCACCTTCGCCATCATCTACTTGCTCGGCTGCCTCCAGAACCGGACCAGCTGTTTCACCCGCGACTCATTTGAAAAGGCCCTTGCTGATGCGTTGCCCACCCGCCACCACCACCTGATTCCACAGGAAATGGCAGCTTTTGACGCTGGAGCAGCTTTTCAGGAATCCACCTGATTGAAATAGCTAAATAATGACGCAATTAATTGTAAGGTTCAGATAAAAGGTGGTGGCGACCACCTTTTATTTCTTGTGCAGGATCACAAATACGGTATAATGATTTTAACTGAATCTCGTGCAAAGCAGGTGTGAGTATGGATCAAGCGTTCTTGTTCAACAATGGTCTCGATTACATGAGCTACAATCTGCTGGGCGCTTTTCCTGCCCCCGATGTCGAGGGTGAGTCAGGCTACCGCTTTGCTGTCTGGGCCCCCCATGCCCGCCAGGTGGCCATCGCTGGCACTTTCAATGAATGGAATGTCAAAACGCATCCGATGGAGCGCCTGGGGACTACCGGCATCTGGACAGGATTCGTCGCAGGAGCCAAGGACGGCGACCTGTACAAATATGCCATCACCACCCCTTATGGGCATACCGAACTCAAGGCAGACCCCTTTGCCCGCTGGAGTGAGCTGAGGCCCAATACAGCCTCCGTCCTGTACGATCCGGATGACTACAGCTGGCACGACGATTCGTGGCTGGCCAGCCGTCCACCGGCTTTGTCTGATTTCCCGCTCAATATCTACGAAGTCCATCTCGGTTCCTGGCGCTGCCACGAGGATGGCAGTTTTCTGACCTATCGCGAGATTGCCCTGGAGCTGGCCGATTATGTCCTCGATCTGGGCTATAACACCGTCGAACTGATGCCGATCAGCGAGCATCCGCTCGATGCTTCCTGGGGCTACCAGGTGACCGGCTACTACAGCGTCACCAGCCGTTTCGGCACCCCCGCCGATTTCAAATTCCTCGTCGACCATCTGCACCAGAAGGGAATCCGGGTCATCCTGGACTGGGTTCCGGCCCATTTCCCACGGGATGCGTTCGGCCTGGCGAAATTCGACGGTACACCCTTGTTCGAGTATGCCGATGTCCGCATGGGTGAGCACATGGAGTGGGGGACCCTCGTGTTCGACTTCTCGAAAAAGGAAGTCGTCTCTTTCCTGGTTTCCAATGCCTTTTTCTGGCTGCGCGAGTTCCACATCGATGGTCTGCGTGTCGACGCCGTGAGCAGCATGCTCTACCGCAATTATGGCCGGACCGAATATGTGCCCAATGTCTACGGTGGCACGGAGAACATCGAGGCGATCGATTTCCTGCGCCATTTGAATGGCACGATCCGGGCCCAGATGCCCGGCGTCCTGATGGTCGCCGAGGAATCCACCGCCTGGCCCCATGTCACCGAGAACCCGGAGAATGGCGGTCTTGGCTTCACCCACAAGTGGAACATGGGCTGGATGCATGACACCCTCGACTATATGGGCCGGGACTACGTGTACCGCAAATGGCACCAGAACCAGCTGTCTTTCTCCCTGATGTACGCCTTTTCCGAGCGATTCATCTTGCCGTTTTCCCATGATGAAGTCGTCCATGGCAAGCGCTCCCTCCTGGACCGCATGCCCGGCGACCTGTGGAAAAAATTCGCCAACCTCCGGGCTTTGTACACCTACTACATGAGCCATCCCGGTGGCAAGCTGATGTTCATGGGCGGCGAATTCGGCCAGTTCATCGAATGGCGCTTCTATGAGCAGCTGGAGTGGTTCCTGCTCGAGTATGAGAATCACCGCCTGATGCAGCAGTTTGTCCGCACACTGAACCACACCTATCTGGATCAGCCAGCTTTCTGGGCGGATGACCATGACTGGAGTGGATTCGAATGGATCAGTGCTGACGATGCTGACAACAGTGTCTTCATATTCGCACGCAAAGCCCTGGCCGAGGACAAGTTGGTGGTGACGGTGATCAACCTCACCCCCAATCCGCTGCCTCATTATCGCTTTGGCGTTCCCCGCCCGGGCACTTACAAGATCTTGCTCAATTCCGACTCTGCTGAATTTGGCGGCAGTGGCTACGACTGTGGCGGCCACAGTGGCACGTTTGCCACGATTGCCGAAGCCAGCCATGGACAGGAGCAGAGCCTCGAAATCCAGATCCCGCCCCTGAGCGGACTGTTGCTCGAGTTCCAGCTATAGACAGACAATCATTCAACGATAGACCGTTTAATTTAGGAGGGATTTTTGTGGCAAGACAAGAAGTAATCGCGATGATACTCGCAGGTGGGCAAGGCTCACGACTTGGGACTTTGACCAAGTACCTGGCCAAGCCGGCCGTCCCGTTCGGCAGCCGTTACCGGATCATTGACTTCCCCTTGAGCAACTGCATCAACTCTGGGATCGAAACAGTCGGTGTCCTGACCCAGTATCAACCACTGGCCTTGAACACCTACATCGGCAACGGCCATCCGTGGGACCTGGACCGCAACAATGGCGGAGCCTATATCCTGCCGCCGTACCAGAGCAGCGCCCGCAGCGACTGGTACAAGGGCACGGCCAACGCCATCTACCAGAACTGTGAATTCATCGACAGCTATGATCCGAAGCACGTGGTCATCCTGTCCGGTGACCACATCTACAAGATGAACTATGCCAAAATGATCCTGTCCCATATCCGCGAGAATGCAGACGCGACCATTGCGGTCTTCGAAGTCCCGTGGGAGGAAGCCAGCCGGTTTGGCATCATGAATACCGACGCCAACAATGTTGTCGTTGAGTTTGAAGAAAAGCCCAAGCAGCCCAAGAGCAACCTCGCCTCGATGGGTGTCTATGTCTTCAAGTGGGACACCCTGCGCCGGATGCTGGTCGAAGACGAGGCCAGAAGCGATTCCAGCCATGACTTTGGCAAGAACATCATCCCCAATATGCTCGCCGAAGGCCAGAAACTGATTGCCTACCGTTTCTCTGGCTACTGGAAAGATGTCGGCACGATCGACAGTCTCTGGGAGGCCAACATGGACATCCTCGACCAGCCCGAGGAGATCAACCTGATGGACCGCTCCTGGAAGATCTACAGCCGCAATCCGGTCAAACCGGCCCATTACATTGCCAAAGGTGCCCGCGTGATCAACAGTGCCCTGACCGACGGTTGCAGCATCTATGGCACAGTTGAACACTCCGTCCTGTCCAACAGTGTCGTGGTGGAAAAGGGCGCGATCGTGCGGGACTCGATCCTGATGCCGGGCGTCACTGTCCAGGCGGGAGCTCTCGTTGACAAATGCATCGTCGGCATGGGAACCATCATCGGCAAGAACGCCCGGGTCGGTGCCAGCATCGAAGGCGAATGCAAATACACCAATACCAAGCTCTGTTCCAATGGCATCACCGTTTTCGAGCGCGGGCTCAAGATCCGTGACGAAGCCACCATCCCTGGCAACTGCATGGTTGAACACCAGGATGACCAGGATTCGGACGAGTTCATCGAACACTCGTTCCGGGTCCACGGATAACCGCACTTGAAGGAGGCAACCCGTATGTTTATCAATGCAATGGGCCTGATTCTGGCCGATAACAAGAAAATCCACCTCGGGGAATTATCCCGCCCCCGTGCCCTGGCCGCCATGCCGTTTGCCGGCCGTTATCGCATCATCGATTTCATGCTTTCCAACATGGTCAATTCCGGCATCACCAATATCGGCATCACGGCGATGAACAAATACAAATCCCTGATGGACCATCTGGGCACAGGCAGCTCCTGGGATCTTGACCGCAAGAAGCAAGGCTTGCAGATCCTGCCGCCCTACATCAATTCTTCCAATACCGAGTCCAGCATCGAGGGCGATGACCTCGTCGGACTTCTGGATTTCCTGCAGGCAGATGCTCACAAGTATGTCATCCTGGCCAATCCCAACGTGATTTTCAATTCGTCTTTCATTGAACTGGTCGCCCGTCATGAGGACAGTGGTGCGGATATGACGGTCATGTACAACCGCGACGGCATCCGATATGGTTCGCCCAGCGTCATCCTCGACATTGACCGCAAAGGCCTGGTCCAGGACATGATGATGAATCCGGCCAAGCCAACCAGCACCCGCTGCTCGATGGGCGTCATGGTGATCAACCGCGAGTTGCTGCTCGACCTGGTCAGCGAAATGATCGCCCGGAGCGAAACGGATTTCTCGATCGAGAAGCTGCTGCGCCGCTATGACCAGTTCAAGATTCGTGGTATGGAGTTCAAGGGCCTGGTGCTGCGGATCAATTCCGTGGCCACCTATTTCAATGCCACGATGAAAATGCTCGAAGACGATATCCGCGAGGAAATCTTCAATCCCGACCTGCCAGTCTACACCAAGGTCAAGGACGAAGCACCGAGCCTGTACGATGAGAACAACGAAGTCAGCAACAGCGTCATTTCTGACGGTTGCCGCATCCTGGGCAGTGTGACCAACAGCATGGTCTTCCGCGGGGCAACCATCTCCCGCCATGCCGTGATCAAGAACAGCATCATCATGCAGGATGTCTATGTCTCCGAGGGTGTCGTCCTGGAAAATGTCATCATTGACAAGCAATGTGTCATCCGTCCCGGCATCAAACTGCTCGGCCAGGCTGACTACCCGGTCGTTATCGGAAAGAAGGCGATCGTTTGAAAGTCCTGCTCGTCACATCCGAACTGGCACCACTGGCCAAGGCCGGCGGCCTGGGCGACGTTGCCGGTGCCCTGCCACAGCGACTGCGCAAGATTGGCGTCGACATTCGCTGTGTCCTGCCCCTGTACAAGCAGATCAAGGACAAATACACCGACAAGCTCGAATTCCTGGGCTGGAAAATGGTCCGCATGGGCTGGCGGACGCTGTATTGTGGCGTCTACCGCATGGACTTCAATGAGGTGCCGATATACTTCATTGACAACGAATATTATTTCGGCCACAGCCAGCTCTACATTGAGTACACCTTTGACGTCGAGCGCTTCAGCTTTTTCCAGCGTGCTGTGCTGGAGGTCATCGGTGAACCGATGGATTTCGAGCCTGATATCCTGCACCTGAACGACTGGCAGGCTGGCATGATCCCGGCCCTGATGGAAGCCCACTACCGTCCCTACGGCAAGTTCAACCAGATGAAGACGGTCTACACGATCCACAATCTCAAGTACCAGGGCATCCATAGCTATGACATGATCGCTGACATGATGGAGCTGCCAGACCGGATCATGTCCGAGTATGGTGTGCTCAAGGATGGTGTGCCGAATTTCATGAAAGCAGGCATTGTCTACGCCGACCGGGTGACCACGGTTTCACCGACCTATGCCGGCGAAATCATGACCGAATATTTTGGCGAAGGTCTCAACTGGCTGTTGCAGAGCATGGCTTACAAGGTCAGCGGGATTTTGAACGGGATCGATGTCGACTCGTACGATCCTGCCACGGACAAGTACATTGTGGCCCATTATGACCGCAACACCTGGGGTGAAGGCAAGGCCGAATGCAAAGAAGCCCTGCAAAAAGAGATGGGCCTGACCATCGATCCGGACATCCCGCTGGCAGTCATGATCTCCCGCCTGGTGGACCAGAAAGGGGTCGACTTGCTCCTGCGCGTTCTGGACGAAATGCTCGATGACGGTATCCAGGTTGTCATCCTCGGCACGGGCGATCCAGAGTACGAACATCGCTTCTGGCATATGGGCGCTTTCCGCGGCGGACGCCTGACCGTCCGGCTGGAATTTGACCAGGCTCTTTCACACCGGATGTATGCCGGGGCCGACCTGTTCCTGATGCCCTCTCTGTTCGAACCGTGTGGCCTCTCTCAGATGATCTCGATGCGCTATGGTACGATTCCGGTTGTCCGGGCCACCGGTGGTCTGAAAGACACCGTCACCCCGTTCAATGTCGAGACGGGAGAGGGCAATGGTTTCTCGTTCCCCAACATCAACGCCCACGACTTCCTGTTCCTGACTAAAGAAGCAGCCAAGATCTACCGCGAGAAACCCCAGTCCTGGGCCCAGCTGGTAGACAATGCCATGAAGGGTGACTACTCCTGGGACAAGTCCGCCCAGCAGTACAAGGATTTGTTCGAAACCGTGCTGGCCCAGGGCTAAGCCATCGCTATGAAAGTATTTCACCAAAGTCGCCAGAGCCGGTATCGCCATCCCTATGGCGCTCTGCCGGCTCATTCTTTGGTCACCCTGGCAATCAGCATCAGCCATACACCGGATGAAGTCCAGGCGGTGACCGGGGTGTATCTTTGCTATGCCTATGGTCTGTACCAGTTCCAGGAGAGCCGCCAGCGCATGGATATCCGGGAACAGCCAGCTCTACCGGGGACTCTGGAGTCAGAAATCACGGTCGACTACGAGGCCTCTGTGACCTTGCCTTCCGAACCTGGATTATTTTTCTACTGGTTCGAGATCCAGAGTGGCGAGAACAGAGTCTACTATACGTGTGACCTGTATGGCGATGGCAGCGGCTGGATCAGCCACCATCATCCACATTACCAGCCCAGTGACGCCCATCATCCCAGCCCTTTCCAGATCACGGTCTACGATCCGGATTTCGCAGTTCCGTCCTGGATGATTGGGGCTGTCATTTACCAGATCTTTCCCGACCGGTTCAACCGCGATCGCGACTTCTCCCCGGAGCGATTTGGCAAAGTTGCCCTGAAACGGCCAGAGCGACTCTTCCATGATCAGTGGCAGGACGAGGTCGATTATCAGGGCCGGCCCGAAACTGGATACCTGGCCTGCGACTTTTTTGGTGGTTCACTTGCCGGTATCACGGAAAAACTCGATTACATCGCACAGCTGGGGGTTACGGTCCTGTACCTCAATCCCATTTTCGAAGCGCGATCCAACCATCGCTATGATACGGGAGACTATGAGCAAGTCGATCCCCTGCTGGGGACCAATGCTGACCTGATGGCCCTCTGCCGTGCTGCCAGAACGCGCGGGATCCATGTCATCCTCGATGGTGTTTTCAGCCATACTGGGGCCGACAGCCGCTATTTCAACCGATTCGCCCGCTATCCGGGAACAGGTGCCTACCAGGAAATGACGGGCCAGGGTCTGTCTCCCTTCACAGACTGGTACACGTTCCATCGCAAGGGCGAAGATCTGTTCTATGACTCCTGGTGGGGGTTCCCTGATCTGCCGAATGTCAAGGAGCACGACCTGAGTTTCATCGAATACATCTGTGGTGAAAACGGTATCCTGCGGACCTGGCTGCGCCGTGGTGTCAGTGGCTTCAGGCTCGATGTCTCCGATGAACTGCCGGACCATTTCCTGCGTGAAATCCGCCGCACCATGCAGAAGGAGCGTCCGGATGCCGCAGTCCTGGGTGAAGTCTGGGAGAATGCCAGCCATAAGATCAGTTATGGCACCTACCGCGATTTCCTGTTCGGTCGTACCCATGACAGCATCATGGGCTATCCGTTCCAGAAAGCCTTGCTGGACTGGTTCACCCACCACCTGTCCAGCCATGTCCTGGTCAATCAGCTCGAATCGATCCGTGAAAGCTACCCGCTGGCGTCTTTCTATGCCGGGATGAACCTGATTTCCAGCCATGACATTCCGCGGGCAATCACGGTTCTGGCTGGCCTGCCGGATCCGGGCAGCCGCGAACTCCAGGCCAGGACCTTTCTGTCACCGCCAGCCCGCCAGCGTGGCCTGGCTCTGCTGCGCCTGTGCTATCTGTTCCAGATCGCATTTCCCGGCATGGCGGCGATCTACTATGGCGATGAGGCCGGTCTGGAAGGCTATCGAGACCCCTTCAACCGCCGGACGTATCCCTGGGGCAGGGAAGAGAGTACGCTGATCGACTGGTTCCGGAAGCTGGGCCAGCTACGCAAGCAATGGCCCGTGCTGCAAACGGGGCTTTTGCGCTTGACATATGACAACGATTCCGTTGTGGTGATCGAACGATTCCTTGACCTCGGGCGCGATGTTTTCGGCCATTTCGTCGAAGGTCCCGAGCGTGTGCGCGTCGCGATCAACCGCAGCCCCCATCCAGTCCCAGTCCCCTGGAGCACCAACGGTGACCAGATGCCCGGCTATGGCGGCATCCTGCAGGCTGGGGCCACGGAAATCCGGACAGAGCTGGAAACTTTGTGAATGGATTGATACTCTAGAAGCAGATACATCTTGGATGGCCGTTTTCTGGCATCACATTTACAAGCAAAAGGAGATCTGAACGATGTTTTGTGAAAGTTGCGGTAACCAGCTGCCTGACAATGCCAAATTCTGCACCGCCTGCGGCGCGACTACGGGGCGCTCCCAGGCAGCACCTGCCCAGCCAGCCTATACGCCTCCGCCTGCTCCGGCTCAGGCGGCCTACAATCCACCGCCCCAGGCCCAGCCAGTCTACAGCCATGCATCCGCGCCCGCCCAGCCGGCCTATGCTCCCATGGCAGCCCTGGACACACCGCTTGGCGTCAGCCAATTCATCGGCATGTTCTTCTTGCTGGCCATCCCGATCCTGAACATCATTTTACTGTTCAAATGGGCCTTTGGCTCTTCAGCTAATCTCAACAAGAAAAACTATGCCCGCGCCACCCTGATCCTGGCGGCGATCGGATTGATTTTCGCGATTCTCGCGGGCGGTTTCATTGCCGAAATCTTTGAAGAAATCATGTACAGCTTCTATTAAGCAAGGCCCTTTCAGCGGCACAGGACACGCTGCGTCACGATATCGGCAAATAGCTCGATTCCCTCAGCCTGGGCGACATGGATGACATCCGCCCAGGCTGTGCCTTGTGGCAGCAGCTCCAGCAAGCGGTTTTCCCGCAGCAGGATTTTGTCCGGCTGATACACAACTGTCGGCTGGCCCGCAAACAGGGCCACGTAGAAAATCCCCGCCTCGACCAGGTCTTGGAAGAAATGGCTGCCATAGGAAAGCTCAGGCATGAAGCCAGCCTCTGGCGATGAGACTTCACAGATCACGGCCATCTGGCTGAGTTCCGAAAAGTGTACCGGAACCCCCAGGGAAGGCGTCGTCGTCCCCCAGCGCCCCGGACCCAGGAGGAGGACCGACTGGCCCTTGAGCTTGGTGTTGAGCTGGCCAATGGTCCGTGCGATCGAATATTTGTCGCGGTCAGGAAGCGCTTTATAGGTCTCAGGCCGGACCAGGATCACGGTATCAAAGCGCAGATGGGTGTTGCCGCCCATGAAATTGCCGCTGGTCGCAAACAGGCAGTCTGCCGATTCTCCAACTTCCGGAATAGCCACGGCCTGGCCGAGCCCGCGCGTTTGCAACGGACGGCATTGCAGGAGGTTGATCTTGAAACGGCTGTCGCGGCCGAAATTGGCCGTGAACTCGATATCCACCGGATACTCATAGACCCGCTCCAGCAGTGTCAGCATCTCTTTCATGACCGCAGGAAAATCCGTCTGCGCCAGTAATTTCTTGAAATCAAACAGATAGGGCGTGGGCTGGCCAGTGATGCCGCGTTCGCGCAGCCAGTTGGCGGTCTCAGTGTCGTAGCTGGCGAACAGCGCCTTGTCGACCTTGATGTCCTGAGTAAAAATCTCGGACAAATCCTGGGTCGCGAGCCGGTTTTCCCGCAGTGAAATCAGGTCTGCGCCATGCTGGGAATATTTCTTCAGGTCGCTGGCGCTCGTCGGTGGCAGCCGCAGCGGATCGTCGAGGCAGACGATCCGGGCATAGTCGCCGGCCGTGCGGTCAACGGCCCGTGTACCGAGGCCAAAGACGAGGCGCAGCATACCGGCAGACATGTCGATGCTTTTGTCCCAGACGTAGAGATTGGACGAATTGCCAACGCCGGCCAGATGAGGGAAAAAGGCCTCGCCGTGCTGGTCGCCGGACACGCGCTGGACCAGGATGGCCATCTGCTCATCCTTGTCGACCAGGCCGCGGTTCATCCGGTAATCCAGGGCATCTTCATTCATCATGCTGGCGTAAACATCGCGGATCGCTTGCTCAAACGCCTCATAGCGCTCTTCCGGCGTGCCCTGGTTGGCACAGAAGACGCTCTCGTATTTGCCGGCAAAGGCATTGCCGAAATTATCCTCGAGCAGCGAACTGGAACGGACGATGATCGGTGACTGGCCAAAATATTCCAGCAGCTGGACGAATTGCTCCTGGATATCCTTGGGGAAACGGCCGGCCAGGAGTTTTTCCCGCAACTCCGGCGCCAGCTGGTAATAGCCATCGGCTGTCTTTTGCCGGGTGCGCAGCCGCCACCAGCCATTCTGTACGATGTAGGTGTAGAACACATCCGAGCCGACATAGAATGAATCGTGCGGCTCGAGATCAGACAGCATCTGTTCACCGCCCTCGACCTCGAGGATTTTGCGCGCGATCAGCATGCCGATGCTCTTGCCGCCAATAAAACCGGTCCCGACCTCGCGGGAAGCAATTGTCAGGATGTCCTGCAGCGTGAAATACCGGTCGCAGAGCTCGAACATCCGCGACTGGCCACCGATCAGCATGGTCATGAGCTGGCGTTTGACCAGCTGTTGCTCGGCTCTCGATTCTGACAAGGCCTCACGGGCCCTGTCAAAAACGACATCCCAGTGGTCCGGCCGGTTGGCCCCGCGCCGGATGCTGCCAAACAGCTCTGCCACCTCGGAGCTGGCCGTCATGCAGATCGCTTCCTGGTCCTGGATCAGGTGCGGGAAGAACATCGTCGGCGAATAGCGCTGCCAGACCTTGAGCGGATGGATGTAGAGTTTGCCGTTGACCTGGTAGAGGTCTAAGAGCAGCTGGGTCGTTTCGCGGATCCCGGCGATCGTGGCAAACGTTGTGACATCACGGATGACCGCAAAATAGGCCACCGTGTCCAATTCGTAGAGGTACGGGCAGGTGACTTTGAAGAAATTGCCGATCATCAGGTCCGAATGCCAGTCCTTTAACAGGTCCGTCAGACAGTCAAAGACATAGAACGCCTTTTTCCCGGCCTCCGTGACCAGATTGTGGACCTCCGTGGCGAAACTCTCGAAGCCCTTGCTGGCATCGAGCTCGTGTACCTGGACCGCCGGGTGCTCGGCCAGAAGCGGCGCATGGCTGCCAAAGCGCACATACAGCAGCTGGCGTTGGTCGCGGATCGCCTGCTCGACATAGGGCGTCACCATCCGGCGGTAATCCTCCGGCGAATCCACCTGCCAGACCACATTGTCCCCCAGCCGCAGCCGGTCGATCACTTCGTCAAAACCAGGATGTCCTGTACTGACCTTGTCGTTGATGCCCATTTGTTCCTCCGGGGATGCCACGTCACCCAAACGGAATTGAGTGTCCATTAAGTCAAGTGTACCATGTGGTGACAGGCTTCACTTAAGGAACTTGCAACTCCCAGGCATCTACAATCGCCCGCAATTGCGCATCCAGATACCCGAGCGCCTGGTTGCGGACTGCATCTGGTACGCCATAGCAGGCCTCGGCGATCGCGCCGGTGATCGCGGCCAGCGTGTCACTGTCGCCACCAACCGAGATCGCCGTCCGGATCGCATCCTCAAACGACTTCGATTCCAGGAAGGCTTTGATCGCCTGTGGCACCGTCCCCTGGCAGGTTTCGTTGAAGCGGTACATCGGCCGGATCTGGTCGATCTTGAAATCGAGCGGGTAATAATCAGCGACCATCCGCTGCCGGATCTCGTCTTTCGACTGCCCCTGCAGCGCCAGGAAAATGGCCAAAGCCGTCGCCTCCGCCCCTTTCAGACCTTCCGGGTGGTCATGCGTGACCGCCGTGACCGCATGTGACAGCCGCTTCACCTCATCCTCAGTCCGGGCGAAAAGGCCAACCGGACTGATCCGCATCGCCGCCCCATTGCCAAAGCTGTGATACGGCCGTGGCTGGTCATCGAACATCCAGACCGCAAACCGGCCGCCATAGCCACAGTCCGGGTACTGGCGGCCGATCCGCTGCATCGCCCGCACGGTGTTCTGTGACAACAGCTGAAGCGCATCATCGGTCCACGTCACTGCTGAGGTGGCAGGTCGATTGGCGTCGCCCACAGTTCCATCATCAGCGTCAACTGGGCCAGCGGGGGAGAGCACCTCGAGCGCCACTGCGGTGTCCATCAGCGCCTGCGCCACCGCCAGCGTCATGATGCTGTCATCCGTCACGAAGCATTCTGGCGTAAACAGAGTAAAATCCTTGCTGCGGTGATTGTGAAACTCAAACCGTGATCCAACGATGTCGCCGATGATGGCTCCGAGCATGGGTGGCCTCCTGAGGAAGGATGAGTTGAATCAGACTTGGACCCTTAACCGGTCTTTAAACCGTTGCTTGAGTCCATCGTCACAGCAGTAGACATAACAGCCCTTCATGCCGCGAGAGCAAAGGACTTTATAGATATTCTTGATCAACCGTGACAGTTCGTCGGGTCTGTTCGTCAAACCTCGCAGCCCCGCAGAATCTTTGTATTCCTGCCGATTGGCCCTGACTTTCTCGGTAGTATGGTCAAAATAGAGGTCTTTTCCAATGATCACGCCCACATAATCGAATTCGAGACCCTGGGACGTGTGAATGCAGCCAATCTGGTTCAAACCACTGCCCTGGATCGCCCAGAGGTCAGAATTCGTGCGCTGGTTCCAGGGCATGGCGAAATTATATCCATCGATGCGCACATCGGCGATCTGACCGTGTGTGTTTCCTTCACCAGCATCCGTCCAGGGCCAGGCATAGCCAGCCAGCATGCGGGCCTTGAAACCCGCATGGGCCTTTTCCCGGATTGCCGTAAACACGTCATGGGGAGATTCACAGAGCTTGAACTCGAATTCCCCTTCATCCCAGCCATCGAAATTGCCAGTATGCTCGATCTGCAAAACGTCCGTAACCCAATTGATAAATCCTTCGGCGCCCGAACACCGGAACTGGGCATGAAGCTTGAGCTCGATCATGTCAGCCTCATACGAGGCTGCAAGCCGGCGAATTTCACTGGTTGAACCGATGTCCTGGGCTCGGATCTGCTGGTTGTCGTCCACGAATAAAACTGCAACACGAGCCGTGCGAATCACATCATCGACCTGGTTCTGCCCCCGGTACATATAGGCAGTTTTATCTTTCAACCGATGTGCTTCATCCACAACCAGCACATCGTACAAGTCCAAGGGCGAATCCCAGAAAGAACCTGAACCGCTGAACAGATTTTTCAACCTGACCCGGTCGCGACTTTTTCCCTTGGCCAAGGTCTCGACCAGGACATTGCGAAAAGCGGCATTGGGGGCGACAAATTTGGTATTTTTCCCTCGATTGAGAAGCTGGGCAAAAGCGTTAAGCGAGATGACCGACTTGCCGGTGCCCGGTCCACCTTCTACCATGATCACTGTTTTACGCCGGGCATGCATGGCTGCTGAAAGAATCATTTCATAGGCGACTTTTTGTTCGTCGAGAAGGATAAACGTTTCATGCCCTTCGAACAAACCGCCGACATAGTCCATCAGTTTTTTCGAAGGGCGCAGACGGCTGTTTTCAATGTAATACATCGTGTTGATGCCCTGGCCAGAACACAAATACGAATGGAGAAATTTCTGCAGCTTCAGATAGTCTTCACGGAAAAACAGGGGCGCTTCCTGGATGATTTCCTGGTAATGCTCGGCAAGCAACGGTTCCTTTTCGGAGCGTACATAGTTGTGCAGGTAGGCCACTGAATGGCCCTGGTAGTCACCTTTATGGATCGCTTCGTTCATGTCGGTAAGAAACTGCTTATAAGACCAGGCCTGATAGGAAGGATGTGTGACACAATGATTGCCACCGCCCACAAATGTCCTGACCAGATTGGGTTCCGGCAGGGCCTGGGCCTTTTCCCATTGCTTCAATTCAATGATGACAAAATGATCCTTAAGTTCAGGGTCCTTACCCGTCACCATGAAGTCGATCCGCTTGCTTGTGGCAGGGATATTGAATTCGATCAGAATCCCGCAATCGTCGGGAATACCTGAGTTGCGCACGATTCGCTCCATGTACTGCAGTGAATTGCCCCAGGCGTGGCGCTCACTGGCTGCCGGACGATAACCGAGACGCTTGCTGAATACATGCTCGATTTTTTCTGTGATCTGGTTGGTGTCAACATCCAGGCAAAATGCCCGGGCATCGCTGCTGTAGAGTATCATCGAATCAACCTCAACATAAACAGATCAATTGACATAAATAACAGGGTCAGTCGATGGATGGGATTCTCATGACTCATTGTACTTGCGGTTGCTGCCTCTGACCTGGTGGACCGGATATTTCTCAGAATTGACAGCAAGCTTTTGCTCAAGGGCATCCAGCAAATCAAAGTCAAACCGTTGGGCAAAACGCAGGAGAAAGAAAAGGATATCTGCAAGCTCATGCGAAATTTTGTTGCGAGTAGTATCGTTTTGAAGCATTGTAGCCATGTCGGTCTCAGTTTTAAAACGGAACAGATCGAGCAGTTCATTGGCTTCCGTGCTCAGGCCGATCGCAAGGTCTTTCGGATTGTGAAATTGGTCCCAGTCACGGTCTTCACAAAATTGACGGACTTTCTTCAGATTGATTTCGAGGGAGTCGACGGTAATCACCTCCTGGGTTTCAGGAAGAGAAGGTCCTCCTGGATGATCGAGTGATGTGAGACATGCCAATTAACATTCTACCAAACAACAGGGGATATCGCGCGAGTCGATCAACCGATATTTTGTTTTAATGATGAAGTGATCCATCAATATCCTTGTGCGAATCGATCCCGACCTGAAGGCTCAGGCTAAAGCTGTCCTTAATCAATTGGGAATTCCAGTCACCAACGCAGTCAATCTATTCCTTTTGGCCTCTGGCAGAACGCTCCCAACGTGGGACCACCAATGAATGGGTGAAGATCGGGCAAGACGAGAATCGGCAAATATTTATATATGTTGATGTTTCTGTAATAATATACAGTTTCAAACTTTATTTAAAGTGATAAAATTAAAGTGTAGGGCAAGGTCAACAGAACATCTGTTTATTGATGAGTCAATCATCCAAGCTGCCACGATCGAGGTGGTAGATGTCGCGTTTTTCGACCGTGAAAGCGGCCACTTGTTGTTTGATAACAAGATTGGAGTGATACGCGATGAAAAGATACTGGCCGATTTTATTGGCCATTTGCTTGATCACAACCCTGTGGATCCCGGGAATTGCCTTTGCCAAAGGTCCTCCAGCAGGAGGCGTAGGCGGGGAAGAACCAACTGCCGGCAACAATTTATCATTCCCGACCATTGCGGTTGATGGTTTTGATGCGCTTGATGTCATTCCTCCCACTGAGTTACAGCTGACTGTTTCGTATACTGGTCCATATACAGGACTATCAGCTGAAGAATTGGCGATCGCCACCAATGATGAATGGTATGCCCAGAAAACGGAAGGTAACGTATGGCAAGCTGATTTCAGACGTTCGACTGTGCGTGAATCCGTCACCTATATTGACTGGGGTGACAACATCGAATCAGTCAATCCGAAGCTCGGGGCTCCGTTCCGCCTAGAAATCACCCTCTACCAGGCCTTGGTCCCGGATACTCAGGGTGATACACTGACCCAGTACCAGATGGCGATTCTTGCCTTCCCCAGCAGTCCGAACGAGGTGCAGGGAACCAATGGCGAGACCTTTGAAGGTGTCTATGCAACGGTAATTTCGACTCGGCCGAAGCTGGGCATCCAGTATTTGGGTGTAACAGTTCCAGAAGATCTGGCTTGGGATGGAACACAGTGGGTCCGCGCAGATACAACCATTCCAGTGGCCACCACGATCAGCTTTGCCCCTGAATTGAATGTCGCTGGCAAATACATCTATGGTGCCTCCCAGGGTGGTTGGAAACCGGCCAATACGGGCTACTACCGGATCACTTTCCATGTGCCAGTCAATAGCACCATTGACTTGAGTGCTGCCACGATCAACAACTATCCATTCTCAGAGGACGTAGAAGTCACTGAGGATGAGTCTGAAACAGGCGCCGCAATCCCTGTTGTCGTCGGGGACGAAAATTTGAGCTATGTAGATGTGCTCGTGGTTGCTGGTGGGTCCAGACGTCCGAAATAAACCTGGCTATGAAAACGACTGAATGTAAGCTGAGAAGATTTGGCCTTGCCCATAGCCTTCAATCGATGCTCAGAACATCACCTGTTTGCAAATCTCATTTGATTGAGGGGCTGCTCATCAGCCCCTATCTTATGTCTCTCTGGCCTTGTAATCCCGGTCGATCTCTTCTTTCCAATCGGATGGGATGGCATCGGTCGCACGAAAAGTCGCCACGGCCTCGCTCATGACGCTAAAGTTCAGGCTGACACCCGCGCTGTCTGCATGGTAGGTCTGGGCCCGGTCCGGAGCGATACCGAAACTGGCTGCCGTCTGGACGGCGTCGATGTTGGCACCGAGAAAGATGAATTCCCAGCCATGGCACAACTGCTGGCGCTCGATCATCTGCTTGACGAGCGTGGCTGGGTATTCGCGGCTGGCATTTTCCTCACCGTCGGTGATGATCACGAATAGCACTTTTTCAGCGCGGAAATCCTCCGCCGTTTGCTTCTGAGCATGGCCGATCTTGTGGATCGTGCGGCCGATCGCATCGAGCAGGGCTGTCGAGCCGCCGACGCAGTATTCCTGGTCCGAGATTGGCCCGACCGCCTGGATGTCGATCCGGTCGTGCAGCAATTCGAAATGGTTATCGAACAACACGGTCGTGATGCGACATTCTCCATCGACTGCCTTTTGCTTGTCGAGCATGGCATTGAATCCGCCGATCGTGTCTGATTCCAATCCGCTCATCGAACCGCTTTTGTCAAGAATGAAAACCAGCTCTGTCAGTCCCTTTTTCATCGTGTGTGTCCTCCTCAAGTTTTTCCTGGTGGTACCTTGAGGTTAGCACGCGCTCGAAAGAGGCAGGTCGCTTGCCAGGCGACACATGCTCAGCTGCCGAGCAGGGGCTGGTCGTACTGGAACAATACTTCGTTGAGGGCGAAAATGTCGTACTGGCCGTTGACGATGAAATATTCCACGATGACGTCGAATTTCTGGCTGGGTGAGAGTGAATAGCCAGCCCGCTCGAGCAGGCTGGCGGTTTCAGATAGCGTCAGTTCGAGGCCAATCGCCAGGGCAATGGCGGTGCGCTTGCTCGGCAGATAGTCCTGGCTGGAGCGGATCTTGGAGAACAGCTTGCGGTCGAGATTGGCCTTTTTATACACCTCGACATCGCTTTTCCCCTTGGCGTCGATCAGGCGCAACAGGGTGGTCGAGAAGGGTTCGTCGAGGTTGGCGATCCAGTCCTCGAGGTTGGGCGCGGTGGGTGCAGCAGAGGTTTCGAGGTGTAAGATGTCGGCTTCAATGCGATGCAGGGGTGGTTCACTTAGGACTGCCTGCTCAACATCGAGCAGTTGACGGCCGCGGCTTTTATCTGTGTGGGCCGCTACATAATGCTCGTCAATGTAGCTGGCGACTGCACCGAGCAGTTTCTGGCTGGCCCGGAAAGCTTCCTGGTCAAAAATGGCCAGATAGACGACCAGGTCGTGGTCCTGGAGGAATGCTTTGATGGTTTCGGTTGCAATTTGGAGGGCCTGGTCTTTGGGATAGCCGTAGATTCCGCTCGAAATCAGCGGAAAGGCGATGCTTTCGCACGACTGCTCGACGGCGCGCAGCAGGCTGTTGCGGTAACAGGCGGAGAGCTGCGACGACTCACCGTGCTGACCGCCCTGGTAAACCGGACCCGCGGTGTGAATGATGAACTTGGCCGGCAGACGAAATCCAGGTGTGATTACAGCTTCGCCGGTTTTGACCGGGGCCAGCTTGTCGCAGGCTGCCTGCAGTTCATCAGGTCCGGCAGCCTGGAAAATGGCGCCGCAGACACCACCGCCCATTTTCAGGCTGGTATTGGCGGCATTGACGATGGCGTCGACATGCATCCGGGTGATATCCTGGCGAACGATTGTGAAAGGCATCGACTCACCTCCATGACCGTTGGTATCTGGCAGTCGCGGTCGCGATCGGGTGTGGCTTTATTTGACCTGGTAAAAAAGCTCGATCTCGCAGGTGTGCTTTTGCCGTTTGCCGCCCGAGATCAGGCGCACGATGGCAAAACCGGACAGGGAATGGAAATGCCTGGTGTCTTCAAAGCTGCTGGCATCGTGAACCTCAGGCGATCCCTTGACCGTCAGCTGGTCCACAACGGTATGGGGGACTTCACCGACCAGCTTGCCTGCTGCAGTGAAAATTTCCAGGGTAGGCCGCCCGCGGCTGCTGCCCTGGATGATCTTCAATCGGTCACCTTCCTGAAGATGGGCCAGGATCTGCTGGCTGTCTTCATGGGCTGTATTCACAAGTGTGGTCATGACACTTTTGTACTGATTGAAATCAGTCTGGGCCAAGGTCTGGTTGGCCTTGTGCTGCAAGGCTGAATCGGACATCAGGAGATCGTAATAACTCATGGGCACCTTCTGACTGGATAGATATCGTTTTCACTATTATATCCTGCCGGCATGGCGGAGAAAAAGCATTGACATTTGATAATTCTGCAATGGATGCAGACACTTTTTGGTAGCCCTGAATACTTGAAAAAGAGAACAAATGTTCTATAATCAATTTCACAAGACGGATTCAAGGCTGATAGGTGAGGCGAGTAAGCGATATGGAACGGATTATAGTCAGGGTCATTGCCGAGGCGTATGAGGGCCAGTTCAGACCACTCGAGGTGATCGCCCAGGACCAGCGGATCCCGGTCAAACGGATCCTCTCTGCCCAGCCGATCCAGACCAGGAAGGACTATGATGGGGAGACCGGCATGCGGTATATCATCCGCACCGACCATCGCGACTTCGTCCTGGTCCATGACCAGCGCTGGTGGGTCGAGGTATGAGGGGAGGGGGTTGGATGGAAGACTGGGCAACCACTTGGCTGCCACTGCGTGAACACCCTGCACGTGAGTCACTGGCACATCCTTGTGCTAAACTGAATCACAAAAACAAATGGAAGAAGAACAATGATTGAATTACTCGTGCCCTTGCTCCTGACTGTAGTCCTTGGCTATCTCCTGGGCAGCATCAACAGTGCCATTCTGGTTTCGCGCTGGCTTAAAGGCCAGGATATCCGGCAGTTTGGCAGCGGCAATGCTGGTGTCACCAACATGTACCGTGTCTACGGCAGGGTCCCGGCACTCTTGACTGTCCTGGGAGATTTTGGTAAAGCTGCCTTGGCGGTGCTGGTTGCCCGCCTGATCTTTCATCTGTCCGGATATGATCCCGGATTTGATTCCGGCTATCTGGCCGGACTGCTGGCATTGGTTGGCCACATTTACCCAGTCTATTTCGGCTTTCGCGGCGGCAAAGGTGTCATGCCTTTGATTGGCGTCCTCTGCCTGGTCAACTGGCTTGCCTTGCTGATCGTTGCCGCCATCACCGTGCCACTGGTCTTGCTGTCGCGCCGGATGTCATTGGGCTCGGTGGTCGGATCAATCGCCCTGCCTGTTGTCACCTATTGGCTGGCTCAATTGAAAAACCAGGATCCGCTGGCAGTCACAGGCTTTGTGACAGCTTATGCGATCCTGGTTCTGGTAGCGCACCGAGGGAATATCTTGCGATTGATCCAGGGTACGGAGCAGCCCTTTTCGGCGAAAAAATCCTAAAGCTGGTTGGATGATGTTGTTTGTGACAAACTCGCAGGCCCACTCTCACATCTAATCGCCGGGAGCTGAAACTGGAATGGCTCAGGCTTTAGGCAACCAGGGAATGAATTTGCTGGTGCGGCGTTTGTAATCCTCCCAGTCCGGTCGTCCAGCGTATTTTTTCTCCAGCATCGGCACACCGGAGATGAAGAGCAAAAACAATGTGATCAGGAGGGGACTCACGATGAGCCAGTAATTGCGTCCGCTGCTGATGGCCATTACGTAAATTCCCCACCACTGCACCGCTTCACCGAAATAGTTTGGATGACGGCTATAGCGCCAGAGCCCGGTTTCGATCAGCTTGCCCTTGTTTTGTGGGTCGGACTTGAAGCGCTTCAACTGCCAGTCGCCCACTGATTCAAAAAAGAAGCCAACCAGCCAGATAGCGACACCGCCTGTAGCGAGCAGGCTCCATCCGGACAGATCCTGTAGGTTGGTGGTGATGGTGGTCCAGTTGATCAGGAAATTGAGTGCCAGCTGCAGCAGGTAGATCTGGATGAACATGCGCAGGTAGAAGGTGGCGGGATTCCAGGTCGCGCGCATGTTGGCATAGCGGAAATCTTCCGGTTTACCGAGGTTGCGGCGCATGAGGTAATAGGTCAGGCGCAGGCCCCAGACTGTGACCAGGAATGTCATCGTGAGAGGAACTGCCCCGGATGGTTTGCCGATCCAGATGGAAAACCAGGCGGAGAACACAAAGCCCAGTCCCCAGGCGATGTCGATCAGGCCATTGTTTCTCTGGCTCTGCGCAATGATGAACGTGACGATGAAAAAGACCAGCAAGGCGAAGAGGATGATCAGGATATCGTTCATGCTCAGGTCCTCTCTGTTTCGAGGTATGCGGCTGCAATGCTACCGCGACCGGCAAACAGGGTCACTGCGGCAGAAATTTTTGTGACATAGAGCGGCGCTTTGCCGGTCAGCCGTTGCATTTCTGCCTGCAGAGCCTGGGCCCGCTCCGGAGCATCGGCATGGACAATGACATAGTCATGGATGGGCTTACCACGCAATGACTTGAGCAGGTTTTTCCAGTTCCTTTTTTCAGAGAAGGCGATGCCTTTGATCGTGCCCTTGCCTTCTGGATCGATCGTAATCAAAGGCTTAAATTTGAGCTTGATCAGAAGATCGCCAATGCGTTCGCTAACACGACCTGAGCGTGCCATCGGTTCGATATCAAGAACGCTGACGACAATTTTGGCCCGGCTGCGCAGCGCTTCCATGGTCTCGACGATTGATTCGAAAGGCTGGCCGCCCTCAATCAGGCTCACGGCTTCGCGCACCAGAAGGCCCTGGGCTCCGGAATTGACTTTGGTATCGATCAGGGCCAGGCGAGCCCTGTCCTCGGCAGGCATTTCAGCCAAGGCTTCGCGGAACCGGCTGTATGTGCCACTCATCTGCGACGATACCGTCAGGATCAAGACTTGGTCAAAATGTTTAAGGATCGGCTGGAGGAATGCCTGGATCTGGGCTGTGTTGAGCTGTGCGGTTGAAGCTGATTTCAGATGCTCGCCCAGGAAGGCGCCATCGATGGTAACCTTGTCCAGGTAGCTGACCCCATCGATCATGATGTTGATCGGGATCTGGAAAATCTGGTGCTGGAAGACATAATCTTGCGGCAGATCGGCGATTGAATCGGTCACACAAGCGATCCTGGCCTCGCGCGGACCTGCCAGGAGATTTTGCCAGACCATGTCATCCGCTTTTTGCTCGAGAATGGTCCCATGGGCAGCGGCCCGTCTGATCATTTCCCAAGGCTGATTGGTGTGCAGGTGGATCCGGGCCAGGTTGTCAGCCTCGGAAAGCAGCAGGCAGTCACCCAGTGGTCGCAGCGCTTCACGCAAAGCATCAGGATTGAGGTCGTTGGCTTCGATCAGGACTTCAGTACAATAACGGAAAGGGATGTCTGCGTCCTCGCCAAACACGTGGATATCCTGAGCCGGCTCTTCCAGATCTGGCATGAGGGTCGCCTGCTCAATCGCGACATCATGTCCGAGTATGACTTGGACAAATCCTTCCATGAAATAGTAGAAACCCAGGGCCCCGGCATCGACAATGCCCAGCGACTGCAGACGCTTCAGCGTGTGAGTGGTGTCGTCGAGCGTTTGCTTGACCTTGGCCATCGAGTCGTGCAGCAGTTCCTGCAAAGTCCGGCGTGTTTCGAGCGATTCCCTGAAGCTGACAGCCCAGGCCCGCATCAGGGTGAGGACCGTGCCTTCCACGGGTTCTTCCAGGGATTTGTAGGCTCTCTCATAGGCTTCGTGGAAATAGGCCCCCAATTCGGATACGGTGACGGATGCTTTCTCCGAACTGGCCTGGTACAGACCATTGAAGTATTGGGAAAAAATGGCACCGGAATTGCCACGTGCGCCGATCAGCGCGAACCGGGCGATCTCCTTGAGCGTCGAGCGGACATCGTCCTGCACCTTGGCGTGGTTGAGGATGTACTGCATGGTATGGGCCAGGTTATTCCCCGTGTCATTGTCGACGACAGGAAATACATTGATTCGGTTGAGGTCATCCTTTTTTTCTTTGGTCCGGATGGCTCCATGCAGAATCGCCCGGTGCAGCATTTGACTGCTGATGGTATCGGTCACAGGAACCTCCCACTGATCCAGGTCGCCAGGGCACTGGTCGAACTGGTAATGAAGGTGCCCCAGATCAGGTCAATGATCGTCATCGACACCGGCCAGTCGCGCAACGTGGCCAGATTGGTCAGGTCATAAGTGGCATAGGTCACGAGGCCGAAAAATGCGCCGGCGCCGAGGGCATACAGGATGGACTGTTTTTCGAGTGCTGGATTGATCACGAAAAAGACCATTGCCGCAATGAACAGCAGGTAGAAGATCGCTGCAGCTGGCAAGTTCACCTTCTCAGCCATCAGGTGGCCAATCTTCTCCTGGTAAAGTTTCCTGGAAATGAACAGTAGCCAGACCAAGTCGATCAACGTAAAGACAACCAGGGCTACCAGATAATGCTTAACAAATTGCATAGAGTCCTCCGTAGTTAATGATAACTGTTATTATGAATGTCCCAAGCTGATTAATCTAGGAAAAAATTGTAAAAATTACATCGCTTCAACTAGATAAAATGCACAATTGAACGTGCTCGAGTGGGGGCAATACCATCCCGGCTTCCATCGCAAGTAAAGCAAAAACCACCGAAGCTTACAGCCTCAGTGGTTTTTCTGGTGCGGTCAATGGGACTTGAACCCATACGGTTGCCCATACGCCCCTCAAACGTACGCGTCTGCCAGTTCCGCCATGACCGCGCTGATCTGGACTTTTTCGTTGCCAGTCGTGCATCTTGGATGCAACCAGCAGCGAGAGGGTTTGCCGTTCAGGCACAAGCAATTATAAGCAGCCCCCTGTAGCTTTGTCAACCACAATTTCAGCCGCGACCGTGTCAACTTATTCTCGGTATTTATTTAAAGGGATTCCCCTTGGTAGCATCAGATAACCATACCGCCATTGGCGATAGCGTTGAACAGACGATAGC